>TARA_R100001594_G_scaffold31369_2_pt1 | contig 56444 bp, 57 predicted proteins | sample TARA_R100001594 | Tara Oceans TARA_R100001594 (sample SAMEA2622752) | marine metagenome | biome: marine biome (ENVO:00000447); feature: marine epipelagic mixed layer (ENVO:xxxxxxxxx); material: "saline water (ENVO:00002010), including plankton (ENVO:xxxxxxxx)" | depth 150 m | reverse complement strand
ATTTCAAGAGCTTGTGAAGGACTTGCTGTGCCAATTCCGACATTGCCCGATGAATTAATGGTCATTCTTTCAGTAGTATCTGCCGCCCCATCAGCAGTAGTGCTAAATACTAATTCTGAAGGTAAATCGTTACTACCTGGCGTTCCATTTACCCTTGCAAATATTCTTGCACCTAAAGATACCCTGTCAGTTCCATCAGCACCTACAAAAGCAAGTGTGCCTAATACATCATTATCTTGTACAACAGTATCAGAGCCAATACTTGTTCCTCTTGATTTACCAAGAATTAAATACGGCCCAGAAGAACCATTATCATTTCTAAACGCACTTAATGAAGAACCGCTTGATGTTGTGCCTTCAACTTGTAAGGCTGGTGTTAATGCCGCATCAAGTAAAGCATCTGCTGTTGATAGACCTATAAGGACATTGCCACTCGAATTAATATTGATACCTTTAGTAGAGTCCATAGTGGTATCATAGACCATTGCCATTGTATCAGCTGAGTCATTGAATCCAGCAAAACCTTTAGCAGTTGTAGATTGATAAAATTCTATTCTTGCATCAGAACTTGCATCAGCACCTTGCAACCTTAGTTGTGTAGTACCAGCAGAAGAAATATGCAACTCAACGGCTGGGTCAACATTTACCCCAACGTGACTATTTGTAGTATCTACTGTAAAAACATCGCCACCATCAGAGTTCTTTCGTACCAGTAAGGCTTCTGTGTTGGTTACATCTATTGTGGATGTGCCTTGTAAAACCTCATTTGTTGTTATCGCAGTACTACCAGTTACGGTAAGATCTGCATCAATGGTCAAATCCCCTGTTACTGTACCACCAGATGCTATATGTTCGTCAGTTGTTGTTATGAAACCCATTGTGATCTCCTATGCCAGAATAGTTCTAATATTTGCGTCTGAACCACCCTTTCTTTCAAGAATTAAATATACGCTATCTCCTAATCCATTAGGTATGACCAATGAATATATTGTATCACCACCTTTTAAATATAGATCCTTATTGGTATCTATATCTGAATCTGTGCCAGTAGTATTAAATGTAAAATAAAAATCGTTGTCTGATTGTAGATGAACCTTATGATAGCCTGTAACATTAACTGCTATACCATCGCTATCTGCCACTGTTACTGATTGTACACTCCAATCAGCAGCTGTCTCTACATTGAGGGATTCGTGAGCTCTGTGTCTCTGAAGATTTGCCATTTATTCTCCTATTTGTTCAGCCCAGCTTGCGAGGCGAGAATGCTCCTTATCTGGATCTAATGTTAATTTAAGACTATTTTATCGTATCATGCCAAAACTTTGTATCCTAAATGGGCCTCTTTGTTTACCTGCATGAAATTTTTCTGTTATTGCCCTAAATTCTCTCATAAAATATTCTTTTAATTCTATCTCACCTGCATCTTCTGCAAACTTTGCTTTAACATAATAAACAAGTGCAGTACATAAATAATCAGGTAGGTCTACAGTATCATCTTCATCATTAAGAACATCTACATTGTAATACACATCTATAGTTTCTTCAAATGCCTTTTGAACAGTTGCACTACCACTATACTTAGTATAAAGAGTTATGTATCCTGCACCTGCTGCTTTAACCTTATGTAAGCCATTGAACTTCCCAGCTTTCCTTAATACTATATAACTTCCATCACTTAGACTTTCAGGAGAAGCAGAATAGTCATTATCTCCCTGGTCTATAATTTTTAATAATCCACCAAGAGAAACATAAGTATCTATTTCGGTATTTACATCTTCTGTTTCGTTAATAAAGTAATCAGGACTATGTACATATTGTATCTCTAATCCGTCCGCAATACTTTCTTTAGGACTTTTCCATAATAAGCGTCCTGCAACTGCAAGATCATTTAATCCAGGTTGTGAAAGGGTTTGACCACTTGAGAAAACAAGGTCTTTTTGGACTAAAGAAAGTTTATTCCCTTTTAGATAATATGCATATTCCTTACTAGACGCCATCAGCATCCTTCCTTAATGGTTCACCTATCATTCTAGGTATAGATCTGTACTCATCATCTACGTTAAGATGGTTCTTACATCTGATATCAAGTACTTTTATCATATCTGATGGAAATTCATAGAATCTCTGATCTTTAGTAATATCCACTCTTTCAGTATTTATATGAGTTTCAGATATCATATTGATCTCTCTAAGACCATCTTTGATATAAGCAAGTGCTTTACCAGTCTCAGAAGTACCAACTCTTTCCATTATTTCAAGTACAGTCATTATACATCATCTAAAATTGCTGCAATTGTACATCTAACAGTTCCTGTTGAAGTTGCAACATGAACATCTCCACAATCTAATCCATCTTTAAATTTTAAATTAATAGCTTCACTAGCTCCTACTTCAATCACATCACCTACAGAAGCTGCATCTCCAGCATCTAAACATATATATACTTTAGCTGAAGTAGAAGTAGAACCATCTGTAGTTCCACTATTCTTTAAAAATAAATACTTTAAGTGATCACCAACAACTGTAGTTCCACCTTCTGTAAAAGATGTGCCACTAGCTATTACATCCGCACTTGTACCTGTAATATCTCTTGAAGCACTATATACCCATTTGTCATTAGCATCTGCTTTTTCATATTCCAATTTTCCACCAAGCGTTGCTTTGATATCGTGATGAATAGCATCCACTGCATCTGCATCACTATCTGCAGCTATTGTGACAACTGGAGTCATACTTACTAGACCTCTTGCTGTATCTGCCATAATTTATCCTTATTGTTGTGCAGCCTGTGCTGCTATTGTCATTCCAATCATTTTTGAGTTATTCTGAACATATGTTTGTACTTCAGCAATAGCCCATTGATAATATTTGTTTGCCTCTGCTCCATACAATTGAGCCTTCTGTGAATTTAAGGCTGTTTTTTGAGTTTCTGAAGCTACTTCTGCTTGATATTTTTGTAGATCTGCAGTATATATAGCAACTTTACTTTGATATTCTTGAACTTCTTTTGAAAGAGTATTACTATAATCTTGAACTTCTTTATTCATATTTGCCTGATAAGCATTTAATTGAGAATTGTATTTTTCTAAATTTTTAGCATCATTCGAATCAGAAAGATCAGCATTTTTTAATGAAACTTGTAATTGAGTTTGGTACTCAGCCATTTCTTTATTGAATTCATTTAGTTCATTTTGAAGATCAGCTTGAATAGTAGATAGTTCTTTTTGAACTTGAGAATCAAATGATTTTAATTCATTACTATACTTTGCAATCTTTGATTGATTGTCTTGAATAGTAGATTGCATTGTTTGAGTTGCAGATTGTAATTCAGAAGTATACGATTGTATACCTTTTTGAATGTTTGCAGAATAATTTTGCGATTCAGAATTATATTTTTCAATAACAGATCTATTATTTTCAATAGCATCCTTTGCTTCTTGAGTTGCATTTTGCAAAGCTATTTTATTTGCTTCTTGTGCATCTACTACTTTCTTCTGTAATTCCCCTTGAAATTCAAGTTCTTTATTTTGATAATCAACTTGAGACTTTTGCAATTCTCCTTGAAATCTTTTTATTTTATCATTTTGACTTTCTAACCATGCTGTATATGATGTCCCTACTTCTAATTGATATCTAGCAAATTTTTGCGAATATTCTTGTATTTCTTTTTGAACATCCGCCTGGTATTTTGATAGATCCGCTTCATACTTTTGAAGAGTTAATCTGTAATCCTGCATCAAAGCATCCATTGTTTTTGCAGCATTTTCAACATTTACATTAGTACTTACTTGCATTGCTTGTATTGCTGCTTGTGTTGACTGAACCATTTTTGCAGTAGCAGCTTGAGTAGAATTATTCATTTTAGCTATTGATGCTTGAACATCATTTTGAGCATTTGCTATTGAAGCTTGTACTTGAGTTTGCATAGAAGCATTATTTGTTGAAACATCGTTTGAAGCATTTGCAATTGATGCTTGAGTAGCATTTCTTGCATCTTCTATTGTTGCTTGCATCGCTGCACTATTATTTTGCACTTGAGTTTGAAAAGCATCAATATATGCTCTTATTTTTTGTATTTGAACTTGAGCTAATTCCGTATCTTCTTCATCTTCTATTAAATGACCTACAGTTGACCACCACTGGTCTACTTCATGTTGATCTGCATGAACATCTATAGTATCATTAGTATCAAGAATAGAAACACCTGTCAATTCAGTTGCATCACCAGCTATGCCTGGAGCAGTATAAGAAGAACTAGAATCTCCAGCAGCATCACTTGGAGCATCAGTATCTGATGTTCCTGCTGCATCAGTAGGGCCATGTGTAATTGCATCTTGAGCTACATTAATAGAATTTGATGCTGTTTTTGTTGATTCTCCAAGAACAGCAGGAAGATAATTAATTACTGGATTATCAGGAGTGTTTGGAGGAACTGATGTTATACTAAAATCCCCAGGATCATTATCTCCAAAAGGATTAGCATCCTCACTACCATTCCACCAATCTTCAAAACTGACAAAAGAATCGAGAGTTGGCCCTGAATATACAGGAGGGGTTAATGCTGAAACTGAAGTATGATTAGCATCAGAATAATTAACTGTTGTAAGTGAAACAGTAGAAGGCTCTACAGCTGTAATAGAAAGACCAGGATCAGTAAATGAAATTGTAGAAATACTTGGCACACTAGGCAACACAGCATTGATAGAAGTTGAAGGCTTTGTGTATGTTGGAGCAGTAGTAGTAAAACTTACTGTAGTTGTGCTAAATACTGGAACAGAAGGTTCTGTTGAACTAATAGACAGGTCACTACCGAAATTAGGAGTCTCAGGTGCTATTGGAACAGTAACATCACTCCAATTTGGCATTACATCACTTGATAACTTTGTAAATTCTTTTGCACATGCATGAAATATAATAGCATTTCTTAGGTCAGAATCATCATCTAACTTAGAAAAGTCTACATATTGAACATGAGCAGTAGTTGAATCACTAGGTGCAGGTTTGACCTGTACCTTATTAGCAGGATCCAACCAATATTTAGGATGCTTTGAAGTAGCAAACTTTAAACTATTTGAATCTGATATATAGGGACTATCTTCTATTGGAACTTCATTAGCAATATAACTTCCTCTTCTTACAGATATAATATTATCTGTTCCTACTGGAAGTGTGATCGCTGTTGGACTTGAATCCCCACCATGAGAACCTGCAGTTGTCTCACTAGAAGCCCAGGTTAATAAATCTTTTGGAACGCTTGATACAATAAATTTTTGTGCAGAGATAATAAACTGGTCGTCAGCGTCCGAAACTCCAGTTATATTCTCTATATCTAATTCTATACTTGTAGTTGCCATATTTTATAGAAGGGGGGAAATGAATCCCCCCTCCATTTGTTTAGTTATTAACTAAATGGTGTAGCTAAAGTGCCACTACCCATTAACTGCCCCTCAACTGTCCAATATCCATTCTCATTAACAGTGAACTTTGCCCAGCTACCGATCAAACCACCGGTTGTGCTTCCATTCATTGAAAGAGTAAGATCATTAGATTCATCAGCTGCGAATTCAGCTTGGTTAGCAACTGCATCAGTCGCTTTGGTAAGATACACACTACCTTCAAGTAAATCACCAGACGCTGCTGTTACAGCAACAAGATCAGAAGAGGTAACAGTGACTGCTACTTCTATTCTAACCCATAAACCAGCATCAGATTTATCTATTGAAGGAAGAGTTATATCCATTCCATTAGCGTGATGACTTGCATATGTTCTACATAGCTCATCTTTGCTAGGAGCATATTGAGAATTATCACCAGCGACAATTACATCAAGAGGCCCTCTAAAAGCATTACTAGCTTTATGTAAAGCATCACCATCTTTGTTTTGACCATATAAAGGTATGTTAGCCATTATCTACCCCCTTAAGTCCAGATAGCATGGGATTCGGCCATTGACCATTCCATACCAGCTTCGGTTAAGATTTGATCTACCCTGCGGTCAACACCTGAGTTCTCAAGCGTTTGAACACCAACGTAGACTGAGGTGTCACGATTTAAGCCATTACCAACAAGAGGTCTATAAGCACAATGCTTCATGTTAATACCTAACATCTTGACATTAGTTCCATCTAAATGGACATTACGTGCAACATTCATGTCACCATAAACTGTCGAGATAGTTGTGATATCAACACCAAACACTTTTTTGCGTCCTGTCAGACTCATGTCAGCCCTTGCTAGTGAATTTTCACCATTAGCAGTTGGATTTCCAGACTGAAAAGCCTGAACTGATCCAAGGTTATTAGCAAAGTATCCACTTAGCTTATGCAACCAATTGTATACATCTGTAGAACAGAAGAATACGGTTGCTCCACTATTATTGTAGCGAGGATCAAGAAGATTTGATAGATCATCTAAGAAACCATCTTGAGACTTTGTTTGTGTATCCAAGCCAAAGACATTACCATAGCTTGAAATGTAATCAACAGCACCCTGAGTATATTGAATACTATCACCATCTGTATACTGAGATCCAAATAGTAATGATGTTTCAATATCCCATTTGTGTTCGATCAACTTTTCACGCCATACACGTGCCCACTCACTAGATTCGAACTTCAATACTGTGGCACGAGCCGTATTGGTCATTGCCATTGAAGTTTTCCAGATCTGAGTAAGCCCATGATTGGATTGATAAGGTTGGTCGATCCAGGTTTCTGGAAAACCAGAACCTTCAGCATGTGCTGAACCAACTACATATGTCCTTGCTCTTTCGAGAAGAGATGCAATTGATTGATCCGATACTACTTCATCACCAGCTGCTCCACCAGGGCCGAAGTTATTATTGTAAAAGCCTGCATATCCAACATAGCTGGAATCTGGTGCTTTAACAACTTTACATTCAACCACTGCAGGATATTTACTATCCTTTGCAGAACTTTCGTATGAAGATGCATCAACCGATGAGACCCTTGCAAGAATGTAACTCTTTCCCCATGACGTAGTTGCAGAAGCACTATCCGTCATGGTTGGGATCTTGATCAATTGACCTGGTAAGAAGAACTTTGGCGTAGTTCCACTTGCTCCAACATCAACTTTGTTGGATGTGTTACCGTATACATTCTGTACATTACCTTGATACTTATAATCACCTGCCATATAAAGTTTCAAAGTGTCACCAACTGCTACAGAAGATCCGGTACCACCATCATTATATGCTTCTATTGTGTCATCTGCAAATTCATCTGAACCATCATTTTGCACATAACCCATAACATAGGCATATCGTTTATTAAACGAGGGACGTTTCTCAGTATACTTGAACTGAGGATCGTCTGTCGGTTTTTTTGAAGCCAAACTCAGAAATCTGAAGAATGGATCTTGAGGAATTGCAAGCTCAGATACCCTGCTACCAAAATTATACTTTCTCCTGATATCACCAGTAGAAAGATTGGTACTTGTACCCGGGCCTCGTCCGTCAAAATCCGCCACAGTAAGATCTGTATTTGGCGTTATGACTGATACAAAATCAGACATTACGAACTCCTTTCTTTAAGTTCAGACAGACGTTATGAAATTTTATCTATCCGAACAGGTTGTCTAACTCAGAGTCAGTACCCAATAATGCGTCAAATACTGAATTATCTGCATTTTTTTCTTGAGTACGACTATTTGCTCCGCTGACTGTAGACGGCATGCTTTGTACGTTCTTCATCTGATCTAACATATCTTTTTTAGTAGCCTGTGCAACATTACCTGCAACTTTTTGCTTATTCTTCAAGTAATTGATATCGTCAAGAGTAAGAGTATGTGTCTTTGCCCATTCCACCATTTCATTATATTCATCATCAGACATTCCAGATTCCTTTCGAAATTTGGCCTCTTCCTGCATACGTTTATTATCAGCTGCTTGCTTCGAAGCGTTTTGCTTTTCACGTTGTAACATACTACCAACTCTTTGCTGAACGATCCTATCTACATGAGCATTCATCACTTTAGCGCTATCTGAATTTGGATCAGACATTGCTTCTTGCTCATTGTAGATAAAATCTTCACCTAAGCCAAGAGAAGATTGTATTGTTTTTGATGGTTTCCCACCGTTGACCAGATAATCACGGACATGCTCTACCAGCCCGCTATCGTTTTTCATTGCTTCAAGAACAGGAACAAAAGGTTCTACGCTTTTGTACTGCTCAGCGAGCTTGACGGCTTCACGACTGCTATCAGCATATCGTTTTTTATAGGGGTTGCCATCATTGTCCCAGTCCACACTATCGGAGCCAACATTCTGTTCAGAGCGAGTTACCTGTTCAGGATCGCTTTGCTGTTGGGTTGCCTCGGTGGTTTCATCTTGTATTGCTCCGTTTACCTCATTCTCCAGAGCATCGAAAAAAGATGCTTCAGAAGAGCCAAATACAGCTTTCTCTGCTGGATCAATTGCTTGATCCTGAGAATTCTGATCTGGGTTACTTACTGAATCTTGAACTATTTCGTCCATTTTGTACCTCTTTTTTAGTTATACTATTGAATTATTTTACGAATTTTCTTTATTACCTTGCAACTGGTTTCGAACTTTTTGTATCTCCATTGCCATTTCTTTCTTTTTCATCTCTGCTTCATTACCCATTACGTTCTGTAAAAGCTTTTGTTCAGCTTCGGTTTGCCTATAAGCATCTTTTTCTTCACCTTTGATCTGTTCTTTCTGCTTGGTGATCTCCATTTCTGCTTGCATGACCTTACCTTTGATACCAGCTTGTACCAATTGCCTTTCAAGCGTTTCAATTGTTCCTTCTTTATCTTTAAGGGCTTCTTGTAGTTGAGAAAGTTGTCCTTGTAACTGAGAGTACAAACTCTTTCTTTTTGCAATAAGATCTTTCTTTTTGATATCTGTTTCTGCAAGAACTGCAAGATCATCTACAACACCAAGTTGTAATAACTCTTTTAGTTCAGACAAATATGCCCATCTATTAATAGGTAGTGTGGATCCAGATACAACCTTAACATCAAACCTTGCAGCTGAATAATCCATTGATTTTCCAATTGCTTCTCCCATATCATTGAATATTGGGATGTTGATCTCAAGTTCACGATCTTCTTGTATCGCAGATGGTTGTACGATCCTAAATCTTTTATTTGCAGTATATATTGCTTGAGAATACTGCATCACTATGGTTCCAAGTTGTTTTAGTGCTGGTTCTATAGAATTTTTCATCCATTGTTTTACACGTCTTGTACCATACTCATCCAATGCAAGCATACCACGAAATGTTTCATGTTGTTGTTGAGTATCGCCCTGCATGGAAGAATAAATACCTGCAAGATATTCCATATCTCCTTTTCCTTCTTGAACAATGCTAAAAAAAGCATTGGACAATGGTGCTGGCATAACAGGAGTCGGTCTTTCCGTACCAGGTCTAACTGGAAGCAAGGCACCAGGTGCGGAAGAATATTTCTCCCACATCTCTGCATCAATACTACCTTCTTCATACATCCATCTCAAACTACTTCCTAATGATGCATTATGAACCATGATCTGATGAGATTTATTTATTTCTTTCTGTTTTCCTATTAATGGACTAACAGCAGATATAGGATATGGAGTACCTGTCCATTTATAATGAAATGGTACAATAGGATATTCTGTAATATTCTCCGGAAGAATCCGTTCATAAAGCAATTGATCTCCAGCAAGACAACATTGTTTGATCCTTGTTCCATAGAACTTTACAGCATCTACTAGATTGACAGCAAATGTCTTATCTTTTAAAAGAACCTTATATTCTTTTTCAGATATAACTCTGTTTTCTATTTTTGACTGTGCCGCCTGCAACTCACTCATGTATTCTTGTTCTGCAACTTGTAGTTGTTGTTGCATCATCTCTTGAGCCTTTTGCATCTCAAGCTCATATCTTTCAGGTATCATCTTACCCTCAGCTACAGCTTGTTCCATTTGTTGTTGCTGCTCAAGTAATTGAACTTCCATCTCAGAAGCCATCTCTTTCATTCTTACCTGAACTTGTTGCTGTATAGCCTGTAATTCTTCAGGACTAGGAGGAATCCGATAGAATACATTCATATATGCTATCTTTAATTTTTCATAGACCTCAAAAAATTCTATTAATGGCTCTTGTTCTCCATCCGCTGTAATACCAATATCATCCATTGAATCATCATCATATAGAAATGTTCTTTGGTCTCCTGTACCTAATGGTCGTCTTGTATAAGAAAAGTTAGTCTGCTCATCACTATTTGCTTTATCTATCTTTCTCTTTTGATCTGGAAATAGTTTTACAAGATGACTTTTAGGAAGAACCTTTCTTATCATGATATAAGATGCATCTCTGAACATGATATCTCTTGACTTCTGATCTACATAGATATCAAATGGTTCTGGCTGGGATATCTTTACTTCGCCCATTCCATTATCAGCATCCTTATCTATCTCTACCATTAGATACCCAAGGCTCTTTGTTATCGCATCATTTACAGCATTCGAATAAAGTGTATCTCCATCAGAATGTCCCCAGATATAATCTGCTATATCACTAAATACTGCAGCTACATCAGAGTCACTACCTTCAACACCAACAGCCTGCCACCTGGGATTATTTGCAGTTGCATAGTAATTTAACATTTCTACCACAGGCAATATCCTGTTTATGGTAAATGTCGGCATCCCTTGTTCACGAAGAGAAGCAATTTCAGTTTCTTTTAACTGATCGTCATGTGCAAAGTCATATCCTTCTTGATTGACATTTTGCCATTGCTCTCTTATAAAATTATTACTATAATGAAATAGTTGCCGAACTTGATCGGCTTTTTTCTTTTTAGCCATTATTCATATCCTCTATATGTAGCTTTACCCCTTACAACGGGAACATTTACTTGAAGATCTCTAAAGTGATGTCTTAATACATTATCAAGATTTGCCGTTGGATCCTCACGTTCTTCTAATCTAAAATCCCAAATGTCTTCAAAATTACCTTCTTCATCAAAATATATATCTCCTAACAATTCTTCTTCTCCTTTATACATCATTTTACCAGTATCTGGATTCATCTCTTTTTCTTGATGAACTGCTCTTGAAAAAGCAAGGTCTATCATAGTTTGAAGGTTCTTGCCAAAATCACTTTCAGGATTAGGAATGTATTCATTTGGCCCTACTTCTTTTACCGAACTTTCTTCAGGCTTATAACTTAGACTACCAGCAACCTGTTTCCATGTATTGTCTAAGAATATATTCCACATTTTTGGATCCTTCAAGTTTTCTTCCTTAAAGTCTCTTTCGTCAGCAGTTCTTATATTAGAATATTCAAATTCTTCAGGTAATCCTAACAATCTTCTTGTTAACTCAGATTCACCAGGTACAAACGTCCTTTCATATGATTTTTGTCCTCGTAAAGCTTGGTCAACCATTCCATATTTTTCCCATAAACTAAGTGCATCATAACCTAATTCAGATATAACTCTTGTCTGACCAGCTAAACGAACAACTGGCTTTTTATTATCAGCCATTACGCTACCACCCAATCCTTTACCTTAGGTTTACGCTTATACCAATCTCCATCCTTACTCTTCTTAGAATTCATGGGTGGATGTGCATACTTACATGCATATGCAAGTGCATCAATAGTATCGTCATGTGCCATACGAGGCCCAAATGTTATTATTTCTCTATGTAGATCATACATCTCTTTCTTTAAATGTATCTGACCTACTGCAAATCTTTGTGATAATACCTCCTGTATACGATCTCGTTTACTCATGCGAGTACCAGGTTTCTCTGGTCTACAACCTATACTAAAATCATTTCTCCTACGCATCTCTGACTGCAATGACTGAAAGATAGGTTTACTCATACTAGTGTCCTCTACAGTAAAAAGTGATGGATGATAGGTCTTTGCATAATCAAACATATAATCCACTATTCCTTTTCTTTCCTCACCCAGTATGGATAGGACAGGTATAGACCTTTTTCGTATATAATCCAATACATAGATATTATTCTCAGGAGTTACTGCTACTACTATGAGAACCGAGAAATCACTATCCCGCCTTTGACTATCGGTGGCAGGATCAACCCCACAAAAGACATTGCAGGGCTGAGTATCCTGCCCATTAGGCGTAATGAATGATAATCCTGTCTCATCATCATGGGTAAATACCCCATCCCAATGTTTTATATGCTCTCTCGTGAATATTGCGTCATCTGCACTCTGAACCTCCATCATATATTCTTGATAGAATTTCTGTGGCTGTCCAGAATCAGCATAAAACTTTTTCTTACGTTGCATTTCTTTATGTCCAAACCAACTAGGCCATAAAGGATTACCATCATCCATGATCGCCTTATAGGTTATGACCTTCCAACTAAATTTTTCTTTTTCTTTTTTTGCTTTATCATATCCGACCAGGATATTTTGTATAAAAGAATCAAAGTGTACAGGTGTTCCATTAATTCTAAGCCTGCCATCCGCAGGTTCCAGAGCTGGAAAGACCACAGCTGTAACAAGATTTGATATTTTTGCTCTCGATTCTGGAGTAATGGTGTTATTCTCATCTTCAAAATCATCCAAAACAATAAGATCGTATCTTTTGTGCAACTTAGCACCCCCACGAATGCCAGATAAGTTAGACTTCGATATAAGTTTACAACCGTTCGATAGCTCAATATCGTCCTCCGTCCATTTTCTTCCCTTTAGATCTCCAAAGTAGTACTTCACTTTATCATTATATTCAATATGGTATTTAATATAATCAAGATTTGGTACGGATATCTTTGAAGAAGCAGCAACCCACCCATAGAATAGTGGATCTGTAGCAAAACAGAAATCATGCATGATATTACACTTTGTAAGTACAGTTTTCCCATGTCCCCTTGGAAGAATGATGGCCAACTGTCTATGATCTTTATCCATTAGAGCATCCGTTACCTCGTAATGAAAGAACGGTGTCTCTGAACGCATAAAATCCTCTGGAAGAAATAATTTTCCAAAAGCAATGAGGTCTTTTTTAGCTAATTCTAGCTGTTCCTCAGCCTTCGATACAACTTTTGTATTTATATTGGCCATTTATTGTAGCTTATTATACAAAAAATAGCAATTACAAAGCAAAAACTATAACTTATCCACTTTATTCTCTATTCTATGCAATCTATATAACATACTTAAGCACAAACATAGCACCATTAGCATAGTAAACTCCCAATACGGGAAATATTCTACACTAAATAACGCTTCCCAATAATATCTCATCCCTCTATCTCCTTTGGACGCTCTACTGCTTCAAGTTGATCTTCTGAGAACCCTTGAAACAAAGCTCCGGTTACTTGTGTTACCTTGGTACTGGACTTATCTTCCAGATCCAGGATATCAGATAGCTTGAATAGTGCTTTTAAACGGACATCTGCTTTATCGCTACTATCAGCCTCTGCCTTTATCCTGTCAAGGACATACTTAGGGCTAATGCCTAATTCTTTTACAATAGGTTCTAATTCTCTTTTCATGGCTTTCACTATCCTTTCTGTTTTGATCAAACTGGCAGACTTGGTATTTGCATAATGTGGGTTATTGGTGGGGAATGCCTTGAGATATGCGTTCTGTGCTGTGAGTCCGGAGGAGAGATACTGAACAAACAATACCTCGTTCTTTGAGAGCGTAGTTCGGGATGAGACTCGTTCTTCCGCAGATAATTCCCCACCAATTGAGTATATATTCCTTCTTCTAGATGTATCCATCTTGGTACGTGGAAGGCATACGAACGTCCCAGTACAGGTACCTACATAACTACGTACCCTATTCTTTCCCTTGTCTCTCATCATATTACCTCTTCGGAGGATCTGTATGACGCAATCATCATCAGCTTTGACCCAATCCCCAATACTGGAATCACGCCAGTTGGGGACTACTTCCATATCAGACGGGACTTCATCCATGGCATCAAATACTGTATGTTGTATCTTATTTACTTTATAATGTCTCATCAAATAGCCCCCGCCAGGGGGCGTAAATATCATGCATGTCCAACAATGCTTAATTTTAGCTTTTCTAATAAACTCTCAAAGTTATCATCTGCTGTTACTTCTGCTGCTACTATAGGCTCTTCTTTGATGACCGGCTCAGTATCATACTGCTCTTCCTGAATAAACTCAACTTGTTCATTTTCTTCATCAATACCAATAGTAAGGGTATATATCTTCATACTATAAGATAAGCATAAAACCTTATAACTAGATAGACTTTTCCCCTGAGCATTTTGATCTTTAACCAAGAATTTCGTCCAAAGCCAGTCATTTCTCCCTTACTCAAGACTTATATCTTAGCAGTTTTCTGTAGTATCGGGGAACTCAGTTAACTATTTTGATAACCTACAACCCGACTTCTGACCCTCGAAGCAGAACCATTGCAGGGGTACTTAAAGGGTGATATTCTACGAATCTACGGTAGCGATATTATATAAAATATATCAGAATTACAAAAAGGTTTAAAAATTGTGGCATTTTGGTATGTGGTGTTATATATACACCCACCCCACTATCGTGGGATTTTCACTATCGTGATTACGTTATTTTTCATTTTGAATTATTTAATTCTTTTTGAATAAATATGGAGGCTTTAATGACATATATCAGAAAATCTTACGGGCGTAAGAGGAATGCTAGATATGAAGAAGAAGGACTACAGGCTATCGGAGTGCATCTAAATCCAATGGGCATCAAAGTTATAGAGGCTCAAGTATCGGGTGCTTTAGCTGAGATGGATCCTGAAGATACTGTAGCAGTAGCTGGTGGTATCTTATCTGGTGCAACTAAACCAAAGGCATCAACTGTAATGGTTACTGCACAGATCATCAGACCTAAAGGATCGAAAGAATCGTTTGAAGTAGCTGATCCTGATATGGCTAGTAAGCTAATAGATGCTGGTGGTGATTACATGGGTGAGAAGATGGTGGAACGTCAAATAGTTAGTGGAAATACTTCTTGATGGATTAATCCTACATTATTGGGAGAGACAGCCCTGAGGGGGAGATAGCAATATTTCCCCCAATATACTTAGTTATACTATTATATATTATATAAACTCCTACCAAACACCGTGTTGTCCTTTAAAAGCATCTAGCTTAACTAGGATAACATAAAAGCGTGCCATATTTAAAAGAAATAATACGCTAAAAGATTTATTAACCTGGAGACACCAGAATAAAAACATAAGCGTAGTTGCGAGGTATGTTATGATCTAACCAATCATGCTTCTTAGTTGGTGACTAAGATGATTCAAGCAGGCTATTATTATAGATAGTTAGTGTGAGAATACATACCTTGTTACTTAAAGATTTCAACAAAAGGAGTGAACATGCCTAATACCAAAGCAAAAGATCGTAAGCGTAAAAAGAGAAAGCTGAATGAATCTCTTAATGCTAATGGTCGTACTCGTAATCAAATAGAACGCATCAAGCGTAAGAAAGCGAGGAAACGTCGTGATCTATAACATAGCAATAGCCATCTTATTTGTTATGATGATACTCATTAATTATGTAAAGAATAAGGACATCAAAAGACTTAAGAATGAACTATCTTTATTAAATAGTGAGTATAATTCTCTTTACAATCAAAAGGCACAACATGATGCAATGTGTCCAATGTCTCGTAGTAGGACAGGATTTAGAAAGAGAATAGATGGTTGATTTATATTTAGGCAGGCATGCGATTCTCATTTGGTCATGCTGTGGGGATGCTCGCAACTACTTGTCTGCCTAAAAACTTGTCAAATTTTGATAAAATTTATACTTGCAGCACCTATATGATGTAGGTTGGGTTTTGTAATCCTAGCGTCCCACGTTCCTCTGCAGGGAATGGCTGCCAAAGTTTGGACTGGTCAGTTAAGTGTACACGATCTCAACTCCGTAAGCGAGCCAGTCCATAGTTTTTAACAATAAACAGAAGGAGTTCACAATGAAGTATAGAATTTGCACTTTAAGTGAATTAGTTAATAGTCCATATAATCCTCCACAACGAACGGATAAAGGGATTTCTGCCTTAGCAACAAATATAAGAAAGAATGGATTGTTACAACCTATCGTAGTAGCTGATGAAATGACTATTATTGATGGTCATAGACGTAGATCAGCACTAGAAATGATAGCGAAATCTGATGGTATTAAACCAAGTAAGGTAAAAGTATCCATTATACAACATAACAGTAAATCTGAAGAGTTGTATGATGCCTTATTTATCTCATCTAACAAAGACACCATGTTATTAAATGGTCATCAATATCTTTGGAGATACATGAAAGGTGCTGAAATACCTAAAACACATCTCAGTAGGATAAAATGCCTTGAGAAATGGTTAGGTAAGAAATATGCAAGAGGTATGTTTCGTAGAATACTGGATAATGGTCATTCTGCTAATACATATCAAATGTGCATTGGTATCTACAGAACATACACTAGCAAAACTACCAGTTCTCATATGAGAAAAGTAGCATACTATTTATTAAATGTAGAGAATTGTTTCAGAGTAAAAGCAGCAATTGCCAATTTTATTCCTGTTGATACACTGGTCAAGTGTGTTAATAACAAGAAACAGATCGTTACTGAGTTCTCTGTAGGTAATTAATCTATATTTTGATCATGCTGGTGGTCTGAATGTGAAACTCCGCATGTTTTGCATCTGTTTGCTCCAACCCAAGCGGTTAGATCACCAGCTACATTTTAAAAGGAGATATAATGAGTAAAGTAGAAGTACAAGAAGATGGTCAAATACCTATCTTCACAGCTGTTTATCTTGTTAACCCAGTACTTGATAGAGAAAATAGTAAGGCAATGTTTGAAATAAGTCCTTTTCATGTAACATATCATTATGAACCAGGAAATCCATATTTTCCAGAAGATGTACAAGATGGTGATTGGACACAGATAATACATGAAGGTATTTATGATGATGGTGAAGTATTAGCTTCAAAGGTAAAAGTATTATACCCAGAAATACTTAATGAAGGAAGTCAGGGATATATGAACTATCAATGTGATAGAAAAGTTGAAGATAATGGAGAGATACAGTATATACCTGGATACCCACTTCATATTACATGGGATTCAGGAAAATTACCACCTGCAGTAGTAGGTGAAAGACTGGAAGAGTTGGGAAAAAAGTCTAGAGAAGAACGTGATAAATGTTTTACACAAACAAATTACAAGCAAAGTTATTCTCAGAACAAGAACCCATTCATGAAAGAATCTATATTGGAAGCTAATGGTCTTAATGGTGATATCTCAGCAGATAGAGAAGTTTATATTGATAGAATAAAACCAATATTCAGTTTCTTTAACCCAATAGGAATATGGAAAGTATTTAAGGCGGATCCTAAAGAAGATTAAAACTTGGGAGTGTAACCACACTTTAAAATGGACGTAATATGTAGGTGAAACTCCTACACGCTGATCCCCGAACTGAGCTGCTTAGGTTTGGCATTAAGGATCACTGTCGAGCGGTCACTGACAGAAAGTTTTTGTTAACAAACAAACGAAGCTAATAAGGAGGTATCATATGTCAGATGGTATAACCATTAATCTGTGCAGAGATACAGCTGCTTTCATCCCAACTCCAACTGGTGCATCTACTGTAGGTGAACTAAGGACAGAGTTAAGTCTTACGGATGAAGCAATTAACGTGAATCGTGTAGTAGCAAATGATGATCACCAATTGCGTGATAATGATAATGTTGCTGTTGTGAAAACCAATAAAAAGGGTGGCGAAGGTAAATAAACATTTATCGGTTCCGTTAAGATAATAGTTGATGGGGAAATTGGTTAATAATAATCCTGTACTTTATTTCCCCTGATACTATAAAGGAGTATAAAATGATAAGAGAATTTATCAAAAACATGGATTTTTCATACATACCGATCGGCCCACAAGCTGATCTTATAACTGCTGTGGAAGAACTAAACGAACAAGTACCTCATTTTCTAGGTATTCAATTGGAAGTTACCAAGAAATTTCAATGGAAACGTGGAACATATGATCAAATGGAATATTTAAGGTCTTACTTTTTGGGAACTTTAGGTAAATATAAGAACGTATTAGAGGTATTTGAGAAACCAGAAAGAAATCGTCAAGCATATTATCTTATGAGATTCAGACGTCAATTAAGTCAAGTTGAAAGAATGCTGCAAAGAAAAAGATTTAGAAATGAGATATGGATTGATGATGATGATGTTGTAGAAGAGCTAAAGAACGATGCAATTGAAAAAGTTGTATCAGCCTTTGATGACTTTGAAGCATATAATAAATCTATGAATAATTGTAATATAGAATATTATGTGTACAATGAACAAAACCATAACTCTGATGATTTTCACAAACTTTTGAATGAACTTATAAATGATTCATTTTCATTTAATGAGAACAAAACAAAGATTGTATTAAGAGAACATGGTACTAGAGTATATCTTATTCATCCATTCAAAGATATTATCATGAATGTATATGTATCAGATAGAACTACACCAATGTATAGATTTAACAATGGAAGTGTTCTAGGTATGTATAGAATAGATGGAGCTAGACTTATAAGTCATGCATTAGGTGTAACAAGAAGACGTGCTTTTGGAATAGGTGGATCAGATTTCTGGTATAAACCTATCATACAAGGATTAAAACATCCATTTCTTCAGTATCCTGGTAGAAGTTATTCTGAGGGAGAAATAGATCCGAGTACTCATCCAGATACATGGAATATTAGAATGAATCAAACAAGTAATTCATGTTATGGAAATTTCAACAATCTAAATGCTACCGATATGAATATTGTAAAGTGGTGTGAAACTACTTATTCATGGTTGACAACATTTAGAGTTGGCGATACTCATCCATTAAATAATATAAGAAGAGGTTATTATGGGAGTCCAAGAACTCATGATAAAGATGTTCATGATGATTATTATGACATAGTTGGTACAGATGCTGGAAGCTGTTACAATCAAATGACAAGTTATTTTGATACAGCTACAGAACGTCAATCTATTTGTCAAACAAATTGCTCAGAACGTCTTATGTTATTATGTAATGGATTTAAGAGAGATGAAACTAGATTGAAACGAGAAAGACTCGTATTGTGGGTTAAGCATGGAAGTATAAATTGGGATAAAATAGAAACAATCAATGCAGAAGATACATATCCAGGAAATTTCAACTGGAATTTTGAAGGTGTTGATGACAACTATCCTACAAGATATACAACAATAAGTTCACAAGAGGATTTACAAAGTTCAATGTTAGAATGGGTTAGAAATAACAGCGATGCTGTTGTGGAAGATGCATTTTAGAAAAGGAGAAGGAATGGATTTTTACATTTCACAAAAGGATTGGAAGAAAGTCATAGATTATGCCCAAGCATCTTATGATCAATTCAAATCTGAAGTAGGTGGTTTTATGATAGCAATGCCAGATAAAGATGGAAACATGATCATATCTGAGCCTGAGATCTTAAAACAAGAAGTAACAGGTGGTACAACTGAAATGGATAAGGATGCAGTAGCAGATTATTATGTCAAATGTGCTGAAAAGCATGGTGCTGGTGTAAGATTTGTATGGTGGCATTCACATGCTAATATGGATGCATTTTGGTCTAGTACAGATACAAATACAATGGAAGAATATTCTAGCGGAGATTGGTCAGCATTTCTTGTGGTCAATATTCGTCAAGCATATAAATTCAGAGTTAGTGTTTGGAATCCAATTAAAGCACATGAAGATATAGAGCTAAAGATACTTGATGCAAAACCCAAGAAATTGCCAAAAGGCGTTGTAGATGCTGTATCAAAATTGTGTAGTAAACCTGAATTAACTACTAATGGAATTACTCATTGGAATGGTAGTTATAACAGATCATGGGCAAATCCAAAACAAACATCATTATATGGTGGTAGCAGTTTAGACTTTACAAAAAAGACAGGAGATGATATTGATATTGATGAACCACTCTTGTCAGCCACTGTTGATGTAGTTGATGAATTTAACAGTTTGTATACTGAAGGTGAATTCACATTCAAGGATTGGTTGAAGTCAATAAAATCATGGAATGCTATTCTTAAAAACAAGAAGCAAAGCTTTAATATTGTTGAACTTACAGAGAATGAATTACATGAAAAATGTGGATATTATACTGGATATGATACGCTGGATTTCTTAAATTTGGGAGAGAAGGATGAGAAGAACATCAAGGTTTGAAGACATATTCAATAACTTTGATAAATTTCATTTCCATATACTTGGTTGCGGAGCTATCGGTAGTTCCGCAGCCATCCAAATAGCCAGATCAGGTGGTGAGAAGTTTACATTATATGATAATGATAAGGTTTCTCAAGAAAATATTGGTGTGAGTCAATATGGTTTCTCTGATGTTGGTAAACATAAGGTTAATGCATTAGAAGATTATCTAAATGAAATATGTGACGATCCAATTATTATTACTGAAAAAGATAAATTCAAGAATAATTCTCAATACATACCTCATGGAAATGATATCATAGTCTTAGGATTTGATAACATGTCAAGTAGATTACAGGCTGTGGAGATAGCTTGTAGTGTAAAGAAATTAAAACCGTTAATATTAGTAGACGGACGTATGGGAGCACAAACATATCAACAATATACATTCAAAAGACCAAGTATTGATAAGTATAAAGAATGTTGGTATGAAGATAAAAATGCAAGTAGTGAACCATGTACAGCCAAAGCAACAAGTTATTGTAGCAACATGGCTGGTTCATTTATTACAAATGCTATATCTAAAGTAGCAAACAACCATATGTATGAGAAAGAGATATTGTTTCACTTTCCATCCATGACACTAATGGTAAAATGATTTAGAGAGGGAGTTACGGCTAAAACCACCATTCGTTAAAGGTTATAGAACTGTTCAGTCTATAGTAAATACCCTGAGTATTAGTAGGTATACCAAGCGTGGTCTCTCTCTTTAATAAAGAACAATATGTTAACCAATAAAGAATTAGTACATACTAGAAAAACAGATATAAAATGTAAATGTGGAAAGTATTTTGGACGAAAAAAAATGGGAATACAGTGTAAAAGATGTAAAACTCTAGTAAGGGTACGATATAAGGAAATAAAATGATAAGTAAATTAGCAAAAATAATGGATAGTAATGAAGGTAGTTTAAAAATATTAATACCATTATTTCATAGAGTATTTGGAATGATGTTTGCTGAAATGGAAAAAAATGGAGTGGATTCTGAATGGTACAGAGATACTTTAGGATCATTGTTGGCTGCAGCTTCTTTCATGGTATATAAAGATCCTGCAAAAGACTTTGCTAGATATGCAAATATGGTAGATGATGAATATGATGAGTTTGCTAAAGAATTTGATAAAATGCCATCAGCATAGGAGGAGAAATGTTAGTAATGGACATAGCAGAATGGATAGCAAATATGCTTATACTAGGAATAGCTGTTGTCGTATGGGCAGTAGGGATATTTCTATTAGCAATGATAGTATCCATGGCAAATAAACTTATAAAAACACATATAATAAAGGATAGCTAATGAAATGTTTGATGTTTGATCTTGAACGTGGTTCACAAACACTTGGAAGCACTGATGATATACAAGAGATGTTTGGATATCCAGTACTTGCACCTACCACATTCGATCAGTTCAAAAAGATAATATCTGATCTTTATACTGTTCAAAAAGCAGTACATAAGACAAAGATAGGTGATCTTGAAATAGATCAAGAGGTCTTAGAGACCATACCCAAGAATGGTACTCAGATAGATGCATTGATACTTGATACATTCAGTGAATTATCAAAAAAGTATCAAAGAAGCCTTGTTGATAAAACAGGCAGAATGAAGATGCAAGACTGGGGTAAGTTAAAGAATACCCTTGATATGCTTCTTGAATTCATAACCAGAATACCAGGTGTTCTTGTTATGACCGTCCATGGTAAATTAAGAGACCTTGATGATGGAACTACAAAAGTATTGCCATATATAGATGGTAGCACCAAAGAAGATATAAGCAAATGGTTCGATTTTGTATTCTATACAAGAACTGTTGAAGCTCCGAATGGTGAAACTAAATATGTTTGGCAAACAAAGCATACTGAAAAGTATGATCACGCTAAAGATAGAACAGATCTATTACCTTCTGAGATTCCCCAAGATTTTCAATTGGTATTAGATGCTGTAAAAGAAAAGAACTTCACATCTGCAAAGATCCTCATCATAGGAAGTCCAGGATCTGGTAAGACATGGAGTTTAAGAACCTTAGTTAATAAGGAGTCATAATGGCTATAAAAACAATGAGTAATTCAGGTGGTGGAGATTGGTCTATCGGCTGGAAAGAAGTTACTCTAAAGGATGCCAAGTATGGTAAATATAATGATGTTCGTTATGTTGATGCTTGGTTTGAAGAATACCCTGAAACAATAAACCTTCGTTTATATGAAGCTCATGCTAAAGATAGTGGTGAAGAATTTGCAATAGCAAGATTGTTCAAACTAGCAAATGCTGGTATCATAGGCGAGGTTCAAAATTCCTCTGGTAAAAAGAGTCTTCAATATGATGATGAGGCTGTTAATCTTAATGGAAAGAAACTTCATGTTTTCTTCTATAAGAATGAAGAGGGATATTTCAGAGTATTAAATCGTGTTGCTCCAGTTGTCCAAGAAGGTGAGGTTCTATCCTACACTGAAAAGGATACTGAATATTGGATGGGGCAAGGTCTAAAGTATTATGAACAATACAAGAAACCTGCTGAATCCAATGGTGAAATGTTGGAAATGACAACCGATGAAATAAAGGAAAAAGTTGCTGAAGTTGCTAATGTTATAAATTCAACTACAACAACTACTGATGAGCCTCCTTTCTAATTAGAGTACGTCACAGGGGCTTTCTGTCTCCTTTTCTTTCTCTGTTAGAAAGCCCCACTCTATTAAAGGATACATATGAAATACATACAAGAAAAAACAATAGATATGATAAAACATCTATTAACAAATTATCCACATCTTAGAGACGATGATAACAAACTCCTTGCTACAGTATGGTATCACAAAATGCCAGAAATAGAAGAAGGTGTAATGGATTTTCTACATACACTTGCAGAAGGCAAATTACCATCATCTGAATCTATAAGAAGGTGTAGACAGAAATTACAAGAGCTTAACCCATCTCTTCGTGGTGAACTCTGGGATAAAAGACATAAAATGCAAGATCAAGTAAAGAAGGAAATCAAGGAGATGGAATGATTAAAGAATTTGCATTATCACTATCTAACAGACATCATTTTCATGAAAGTAATAAGATGTCACAGCTCGAAGGTACACCCCAAGATACCTTTATGTCCTTATGGGACTATGATAACTATGTTATAGAATACTTTAACAAGAACAACAAGCTTGCTGGATTCGATGGATTGATATATATGCCTGATGAATTGATACTAGATGTTGATGGAAAGAATCTTGAGCAAGCAAAGCATAAAACATTAATACTGATAGAATTACTATATAGAAAACAAGTACCATATCAGATATACTTTAGTGGACGTGGATTTCATGTAAATATTCCATCTTCTGCATTTAAATGGGAGCCTTGTAAAGATCTTCATTTGAAAGTAAAAGATAAGCTTAAAGCTATTGGAGTATATAAATATGCAGATCCATCTGTCATTGATAAGACAAGGATAATCAGAGTACCAAATACTTTAAATACCAAGTCTGGAAAATGGAAGATACCACTAAATGAAACAGAATTTAGAAAGTTCAATTTAAACTTCAAGAATGTTCCAAGAAGAGACTTTAAATACCCAGAAATGAAATGTGATCCTGTATTTGATGTATTGGACAGGATAACTAAAACACCAAAAGAAACTGAGGTGGTCAAAAGTGAACTCGGTAGAGATCCGGATCCAACAAACTACACATGCATACAATTAATGCTAAAAGGTGTTAGTCAAGGAAGTAGACACATGACAGCATTAAGACTAGGTTCACATCTAAGATGGAGATACCCTGAAAGTGTTGTTAGATTGATCATGGAAGACTGGAGACAGCGTGTAGATAAACATGATGTACCATTTACTGAAGAAGAATTGGATAAGATCATAACATCTTGTTACACTGCTAATGATGGTAGTGGGTACAATTACGGTTGTAGTGATTCTATAAAGGATTCGTTATGTCAGCAAACATGCTTTCTATACAAATCTAAGAAAGACCAATCTGTAATGTCAGCTACTGATATGGAAAATGTACTGATAGATTTCTATACAAGCAATGTTAAACCTATTAATTTCAATGAGTTATATGAACAAGTAGTAAGCTTTCCTATTTATCCTGGTGAAGTAGTATTATTACAAGCACCTCCCAAAAGCATGAAAACAATGTTACTTATGAATTGGATAAATGCGTTCAAAAAGAATACTTATATGATGGAACTTGAAATGTCCCCAAGACAAATGATGTCAAGATTCATTATGATAGAAAGAGGATGGGATGAAGAAGATCTAAAGATACATTATTCAAGAAATAGAAATGGTATTGATGTTGATTTCAACTGGTTACAAGTGGATTATCATTCTTGCTATCCATATGAGATAGAAAAAAGAATACAAATGTTACCTGAAAAGCCTGAAATACTTGTAGTTGACCACCTAGGTCTATTAAGAAGTAGAATGAAGGACAATAACATGAAAGTTGAAGAAGCATCTCAAGTATTAACAGAAATTGCTGTACAATACGACCTGATAGTATTTGTTATAAGTGAGATCACAAAAAGTGCATTTCACGAAGGAATGAACATAGCATCATCAAAAGGTTCATTTAGAGTAGCATATAATGTCAATAAAGTATTATCCTTAGAGCCTTTATTTGATATAAAGGAGAAGAGCTTGATAAAGGGATTAAAACTTGAAAGTACAGCTAATCGTGAAAAGGAAACACTACATGTTGACCTTTCATTAGATGGATTGAGGTTAGTAGGATGATAGCGATCATAACAACAAAAGAGCTTGAATGCCAACATCCTAAAGATGAAATGGAGTATCAAGCAAGAGAAGAAGATACAAATGTTCCTGAAAGTCTTAGTTGTGGAATGTGTGGAAAGGATCTAGATCCAGACATATTAGAACCAGATTGGGACGCAATAGCTAAAGAGGACAATAATGAGAAGAACAATGAATGAAATAACTACTGATATAATGACTCAGCAGATGAACATGGACATGGCAATGGATCCAGAGCAGTTCAATGTACAGATACAAGAGTTATTTACAGAGTTATACGAAAAAGAAGATGGTATATACTGGTTCTACCGTGATAATGAATCCAAGATGCAAATGGTAGACGAGCATATAGACAAATGTAAAAAGATAAAGAAAATGCTGCACAATACAAATGAACGGGTTAAGCAGCTTGTTATCGAATCCCATGCAGAATTGAAAACAATGCCCAAGAATTCTGTTTTCAATCCTCTTAAGATAAGAAAATCCGCTGGTGCAGTTGAAGTAATAGACGAGAATGACATACCTGATGAATACTGGATAACCGTTCAAACAAAGAAACTTGATAAAAAAAGAATACTAGAAGAGTTAAAAGATGGATCCAAGATACCTGGAGTACGACTTCTAAGAAAGAACTTCGTAGGAGGATTCAGATAATGGCTAAATCAATGAGAGTACCTGTTCTAGTGATCGAAAGCATACAAGAAACTGAAATATTATTAGAGGGATTGAAATTAGTAAAATCACAAGGTGGTTCTCATAAGAAATTCCTTGTAGGAAACCTTATTGATGAGGTCTCTAAAATCAATTCAACAATAAGAATGACCAATAAAAATTAGGGAAACTAAATATTAACGTAAAAATGTGTTGATAAATGTTTCGGTTGGCTACTGAAGAGTTTCCCTAATAAGAATGCCTTTCCTACCATATATCCCTGTAAAACTAAAACTAGACTACGGAAAACGTTCCCTAAGTTGATAATGTTTTAGTATGGGACGTTGGTACAGTCTGTGACAGTCAGACGAAAGGCATATACTTTAAAAGTGGTGGTAATCCTCGTATACGGGACTGTGTAAGTCGGACTCATAGAAGACATGGGACTTCATCTGTGGGAAAATATATACTACCACTTTAAATTAGGAGATCATTATGACACAAAAAGAAATAAAACATATCTTTAAAGAAAACAATGTACAACTTGGTAAGGATACAATTGAGTTTATTGATCATGAAACCAAGATGATGGTAAAAAGAATGGCAATAAGATGTAAACAAGGAAATGTAAAGAGATTAACACCGGAACTAATGTATATTGCATTAGGTAAACTAAACCAATAAGGAGTTGTAAATGTTTCAAAAGAAAGTAAAAGATGCTGAAGCAAAACCAAAAGAAAAACCTGAAGGTAAGTTATCAAAAAGAATAAGATTGGTTGAACAATCAATCCAAGAAATGAGATCAACTATAAATATCATTAAGTCCCGTCTGGGATTATGACTTGGAATGAATTGCTCTTGGATGTAGAACTTTACATGGAAAGATATAGACACGCATTAGAGCAAATAGCAAATGCGGAGAATATCAAAGACCCTGAGATACTAAGAGCATTGGCATTAGCAGCTTTGGATGGAGAGCCCACTACTGCTGATGAATTTAATATTAACAAAGGTGATGACATTGAATATAAATTTGTATCACCACATGATCCGGGAGATGAAAATGACTGATCTATCAACTTATGAATACGACAAAGCATATGTACAGCAAACTGAAGAAATGGCGATTCAATATGAAAGAAAAATAAATATTATGCTTTCAGACACAGAGGTCATAGTTGAACATCTAAACAAACTACAAGAAAAATTAAATAGAGCAGAAGAACATTTAAAATTAATAGCAAACACATATCATCTCACAGAAGCGAAAGGATATTTCGAGGAACCCATAAAATGACACATCCAAGTAAGGTTAAGGGAAATACATTTGAAAGAGAATGTGTAAATAAAGCGAAAAATAAGGGCATAGAAGCCAAAAGAGCCTATGGGTCTAATGGAATGTCACTTGGACTAGAAGAAGAGGTTGACGCCCTTATTGGACAATATAAAGTACAATGCAAAAGAAGAAAGCGTATCGCAAAGTGGATTAAGCCTCCTGATTGTTGTGATGTTGCATTGGTACGTGAAGATAGGGGAGAAGCTTATATCATCATGGAGTATGATGAGTGGTTAGACCTTATCAAGAGAGCAGAACTATACCTAGATCTAGGATAGTAATGTTAAAGCCTGGAGAGCAGCGTCCGTATTTTGTGCGGGCTGCTTTCTCTTCGGGTATTTATACCTCATCCAATCCTGTTTAAATGTAGGATAAAGATTTCTTGATATCCATTTTTTAGCTGAATCTCTTATATCTCTTATATCTTGATCTGGAAATACGCCAAGTTCTAATCTCATTGCATCTATAAGACCACGTTCATATAAAAGAGGTGTGCTATATGTCCAAGTTCTTGCTAATTGAGAATTGATAAGTGAAAGTGTCTTATATTGCTTTAATCTATCATCTATAAATTCAAGGTCTTCCCTATATACAGCATCTTTATCCATTTCTCTAAAATCTTTTACTTCTGCCAGTGATAAAAGAAATCCTACGTTTGGCCCTAAAAAGTACCAACCACCTTGACCAAATGTTTTCTTTTCAAGCTTTTTTACAGCTTCAGGATCATTTCTATCAGTAGCAAACCATGAATAGGCAGCATCTACTGTTTGTGCAACATCATTATTCAATATACTGTCGGTTCTAATATTTGTAAGTGGTGCGAATACATTATTGATCATCCCTGATACAATACCTAACCTCATCATTACAAACATTTCTTCGCTTGTAAAATCACCAGCTTTCATAGATACTTTAGCTTTATTAAACCATTCTGCCATCATATCAAAATTTGAAAAACGATAATGTGCAAATTGACCAAGAAATTGACCTGCTCTACCCTTTACACCTTTTCCACCTTGTAAAGCTTTCGCTTTTGCCCATCTAGCATATTCATAATGTATATCTAATACTGAATTATATGCTATTTGACCTGCTTCCTTTTGCATCCACCTTGCTATTTTCTCAGAACTTCCTTCACCAGTTAACTTTATACCAGATTTTTGAGAGATCCATTCAGGTGACATGTTTTGAAGGTTTTTATATGCAATAGCAAATCCCATTCTAAATGTTCTAGACCTATTCCAGTCTTCAACAACTTTATGCATAAAAGCTGCTTTATCAGATATTTTAGATGTTCCTCTAGCGATTATATCTGTGATACCATCAGTTGATCTTACTATTTCACCTTCAGCACTTACCTTTAAACCTTTACCTGTAAAAAAGGATTCCTGTAATGCACCTTGCGATGCAGCAGATAGATCACCTTTTCCTTTCAATGCGTCAATAATTGAAGAACTTGCTTCTTTACCATCAAACCATAAAAGTCCAAATTCTTTTGCCATTTTATTTGCAAGTTCAGCATTTTCTGTTCCACCAGCTTCACTATAAAATCTTCTAGCATCTCTTAATCCTTTAAATCCCCACCTATTTAACTCATATACTCTTTGTGTTCCATTACGAAGAGCACTACGAATATTACCACCTAATAACCTAAAGTAGGTTAATGAGCTTAATGTTCTCATTATATTGTCGCTAAATACTGTATCTCCAGCATCAAGCTTCTGAACAGTGTTATATACATCAGTAGCAACTCTTAAATGATGTTCTAATGCCTCAGCAACTGTTTCATTTTTTGCTATTTGAGCAGGCTTTAAGTGTTCATTCATTAATGTGTCAGTTGCACGTTTAAAACTATCTTTTACGTGTACTTTGTAGTTGAATAAAGAAACATCACCAACATACTTATTAAGAAACATAAATGGATCAACACTATATTCACTATCAGCAACAGATCTTGACTTAGCCCTATCTATAATTTGAGGAAGTCCTTTCATTCCAGATACTTCTTCTCTAATACTTTTCATTAATTCAGGTAAGGTTTCTCCTTCAAGAGGTTCTTTTCTAAGAGCTCTTTCTATTTTCCCAAGTATTTTTGGAATACCCAATACATATTGTGGCATATACTGTCTATTTGCAACCATATAATTATTACCTTTTTTCATGGCATAATCACTACCTTCAGTAAATCCAAATTTCTGCATCTGTTCATCTGCTTTAAAATAATCAAGGTCTTTTATTGGTTTTTGATCTTTGTCGATAACTCTTTGAAATTCAATTTCTTTTATACGATTTTTTATATCTGAAATTATTTTATCCATACCTGGAATATCACTATCTTTACTTAAAGATATTATTTTTTCAAGACCTCTTATTAGATTTATTGAGGTTGATTGTCTTATTTCGTTATATTCACGTTTCATATTATTCAATAGCGATTCTTCTCTAGCACCAAATCCATGTTCTTTTCTTAATAATTCAATACTTTTACCTTGAAAAACCTCTGACAATATAAGATTAGCTTTTCCAGCACCATTTGTAAGCATATTCATCTTTAATTGCCTTAATTCACTATATAACTTTCTATCGTATTTTTTACCTGCAGACTTATTTGCAATAATAGGTTCTAATCTTGCTTCTATTCTGCTATATGCAGCTGGATCACCACCTAAGGCTCCTGAAAACTTTTTAAAATTATGTAATATATCATTGATTCGTTTATTGTTGTCTACGTTTTCCCTTCTAAAGAATCCTGTTTCAGCTACTAATTCTTGTTGATATTTATTAAGCTCAGGTAGCCTCATTAATATCCGTCTAGGAAGTTTTAAATTCGCCATTACTGCACCATCTCTAGTCCCTAATATTGAATTAAACTCCTGTAACCTTATCTCAAACTTTCTAAGATCCTTTAAATTTGGTATTGCACCTCTTATAGGATCTAAAGGTATTCCAGTAGCTTCTTCATAAATACGTTCAAATTGTTCAAATGTGTTATATTGAGCATCCTTTATATTTTTATATCTAGCACCAACTTGCCAATCAGATGCTATTTTTGTTATTCTTTTATGTACCTTTGCCTTTTTTTCGGGTGACATTCTTTCACCCTTTCTTCGTTTTTTATCTAATACATGAGATGCACATGATAATACACTAGACATAAAGACCTCCTAAAGGGTTTGAAAATTTAACCCGCTGGGGGGTGCCGTTTTCAATATTGAATTTCAAATTTTTATATATATAGAAAAACATTTTCGTTATTTTTAATCGAGCGTGAGACATTTGAAAAGATCTTCAACCCTTCCCTTTGTTGATTCCTTAATGATTCCACCTTGACCTCTATTCCTACTTTTATATGCATCTATCACACCAAAATTTCTCACTTCTGTATCACCAAATGTATTGGATGCTCTATCATATACTTTCATCATAAACTGCTTTTCAACAGATATACCATCTCTTTCCATTTCTTTAGATGCTTTATAAAGAGTAGCTGAATCAACAAGTTTTTTACCTGATAGATAATCATACATAATACCTGCAGCTTGTCTTTGTCTTGCAGTTCCGTCCCTTAATAGTTTAAATATACCTTTGTCCAAGTATTGAGCATCTGTCATGTGACCATGAGGTAATTCAGTAGGTTCTGTAAAACCTATTTTTTCTAATTTTCTCATATCAACTTCAATACCTGTGCGTTCTTGAACATAATGATTTCTTGACATAGCAACAAAATCTCTTAGCAATTCATTTGCCATTATCTTATCTATACCACCTCTGCCTGGAACACTTCCATTAGCAACTTGAGAAAGAGTATTGTATACAGCTTTAGCTAATTTATTTTCTATATATTTAACTGATCCTATACTTGATGTTCTAGAGCTATTACCGTACCTTATTGTTTCTATGGGAGATACATTTGGATCCCAACTAGGTCTTAACATTCTAGTAAGTAAAGCAAATTGTCTTACTGGGTTATCAGCGAAATCAGGACTTGCAAGTTTATCAAGTATTAATCCAGTGCGTCTAGCAGCATATTCAGATAAAGCTGATTGTGTACGATCAGGAAGATCTGCATAAGCTTTATTAATAGCTGATCTTAAATTATTATATTCTGTTTCTATAAATATTTGCTCACCTCTAGATATATGGTCTACTCTTCCATCTTTATGAACAAATCTAGCTAACCCACCAAATGCTTTAAAGTCAGCTCTTAAACCCATTTGTACTTCACCTTCTACTATCTCATACCTATGTCCATTTATAACAAGCTTGTCTGATGGATTTAACCATTTAGTATTAGATCTTCCAGGTAATACAACCTCTCTTGTTTCACCATTTTTATTTACGATTACTACAGGTTTATTTTTACTGTTTATATATTTTCCTGGCCCTTTTGATTTCTTTTTTGCAGGATTACTATCATAATCATTTTTTGGATGGCCTGGATCATAGGATAGTCTTTCTTCAATAATAGATTTCAACTCTTCTGTTCTTATCTTCTGCTCCATTAATCTTCTATATTCTCCAGTAGATTGTATATCACCACCTCTACCACCTATACTATTCAAGTATTCTATTTTATCATTTATCCGTCTAAGATCTGCAGCCATAAATTCAAGCTGAACAATATCACCAGATTTCATTTGCAATTCTCTCATTGCTGTTTCAGCTACTCTATTCATTTGAAATTGCCTTGCTAGATCTCCTGAAATATTTTCAGGTAATGTCCAATTCTCTGGAACTCTACCTGAAGATATATAATCCAATATTCTATGTGAACTTGGTTTACTTTCATCAAATGAATGATTTTTATTTGCTATACTATTTAATTCCCTCATGGCAAAATCAAATGGATTCTGGGATCGACTGAAAAAGGAATTAGCAGATTCATACATGCCTGAATTATCATACACTCCTTCTTCTACTCTATGATTTCTACCATATTTTGGAAGAATAGAAAATACAAGATTCTGTCTTGCACGTTGATAGTCTTGTAGTGTTGCTGATATATCCCTATTTGTTTCATCAACAGTAGTACCCTTATTGTATTTTAAATATTTATTTATAGGAGATATCAATCCATAATAAATATCATCTCTTACTTGCCTCATCTGATCAGATTGATAATTAATACTTTCATCCATTATTCTTTTATTTTTCAGATCATAAAGTTCAAACAATCCCTTGTGTTCTACTCCCCCACGATTAAATCCAAAGAACAACTCCCTCATCAAAGCATCTGGATTCTCCGTATAGAACTTAGGATTTTGTTTGTACATATCTAAAAAGAGCTTTACACTTGCTGAAACCTCATCAACTGAATTAAAATATCTAAGTTTATCAGTGCTGATTCTTACTTCCATCATTGCATGCGGATCCGTTAAGTGTTTCATTTTTATCATCAGAGGTGATTCTCTAAAGATGTTATGAAGATAGGTCATGGTTTGATGCATCTTTACAAATCTACCCCTTGCAAGATCAGTAGCATTCATCTCACCCTTATATAATTGTGTATCACCTTCAAACATAAATAGTTTTGGATCTGCTTTGCTAAAAACCTGGTCAGCTATAGCATTTAATCCTTTTATATCATTAACTGTTCTATACCCAGAAAGCCTTGCCGCTTCAGCCCATAATCTATTAGGAGCAGCAACAAATGAAGATGATTTATCCATATCATAATCAGCATCTTGTGGATTGATCGCATCAGCATGATTCATTCTACTACTATTACCTGCAAGTTCTCCGTTATGAGTAATGATCTTACCGTCTTTACCTTCAAATGCTTTTAATCTAGATATTACAAGATCACCAGCCTGGTTTCTTGGTTGTCTATTATTGATAGATCCAACAGCCATTGTGTTATCAAATCGATAAAGCTCTGTCATAACCTCACTATAAGATGGTGAATCCATTAGCTTTACCTTCTCCATAAATGTGTTTTCTGCTTTTTCAACTTGTTTAAATAGATTTCTATTCAGTGCTTGTGCTTTTTTATTATTTGCTTCTGAACCTTGGTATGGTAATTTAGAGTCATTATATATATCTCTTAGATTACCGTCCTTATCTATTGCTTTGCCTTCTATAATAAGATACTTACTATCACCACGCTTGACCATAAAAGCATCTGCTGTTCTTTGTTGAAGATCACCTTCCTTGCCAAAGCTTGAATGCTTGACACGTTGTATAATAATACTCTGAACATCTGGTCTATCCTGAATATCACCTAACTTAAAGGTCTTTTCAGCAGAATGCTTTGACTGTAAGAATTCTCCGTATAGCTGTACAGATCTACTACCATCTTTTTCTGTTCTAATAACAGATGTTTTTAATCCACCCATATCTGCTGTCATTACATCTAAAGAACCTTCTGGTACACGACCTGCAGCTATCATACCATTGTTCATAAAATATGGAATTATCTTTTCTTCTATTTTTGTTTTTTGCCAAGGGGATGTAAGAAGTCCATTATGTTTTAAGAAATGATCTATACCTGTATTAAGCCATGTCATATCACCTGTTTCAGATGAATGAGCAAATAGATCCTTGGCTAATCTTGTAGCATAGTATGGATCTACATAATTCTCAAATGAATCATACACATTCTTCAACTTAGCATCAAGATTGATCCATTCTCTTATACCTACATTATGATGCATATGAACACTAAGATTTGAACCCACTAATGGATCATGAGGCTGACCTAATGATTTTAAATTAATAGATTCAAATGGTATTTCACTTATATTTGTCTTATCAAAAATAAGATTACCTTTTTGAGAAAGCCAGTCACTAACAGATGCAAAATCTTTAGACAGTTTATCAAAGCTTTCTATAGGTTTAAGTGAGGCATGTACATTTCTACCACCATCTCTTATGGTAGACTCCATTGTTTCAAGATTCGTATTATACCAATCACTTGATTTATTATTTCTAAATTCATTTATCTTATTTGATGAATTAAATGTTATACCATCTACTCCAAGTTGAGAAAGCAATGCATCAAATTCAGGATTATATTTAAATGCTGTCTTTGCATAAAATTCTTTTACCCTACCATACTGAGACATATCAGCAAGGTCTGTTTTTATATCTGTGTGTGATATAGTTGGCTTTATACCCCCAACCTTTATCTCTTTAATACTACCATCTGGATTAAAAGATACCATATCTGGACTTATACCACCCATCATTGCAAGGTTAGCTACAAAGGCACGTTTAGACAAAAAGGTTTCACCATCTACTATAGACTTTGTAAGGCTTTCATACGCTTGGATATTCTCATCATAGGTTCTTTGGCTAATGATCTCTTTACTTAAGAGTTCTGATAATTCAGCTTTTTTATGATCAATAGATGAAAATATATTAACCTTGCCGCCTTCGTGAACCATTTCATCAGCAACAGTTAACAATTTAAGCTTTGGAAACTTTGCATTTTTATCTTTTGGTAAGAATATTCTAGCTTGTTCTAATACATTATTAAAAAATCCAGACTTATCTGATACAGCAGCACCCTCTAGAAAGGATCTTACTCTTGCAAGATTCTCATCATGACCTACAAATCCATTCTTCATCTCACTTAATTTTAAATACTTCCAAGCTTTCTTTCTTTCCTTTGCTGGTAGATCAGCCCACTTTCTTATCAATGACGGTCTATCGTTGATCAATCTTGTAAGAACTATTGCATCATGTATATCATTATCTTTTAATCTACCTTCATTTATCTTATCAACAAGTGTGCGTATGTTTGATGGAAATTGATTTTTGTCTAATGATGCTTGGAGTTTTTCATAGAGATGACCACCAGGTATTCTATTTTGATCAGGATCTGTCCAGGATTTACGGAAGCCAGAAAGAAGATCTTGTTGTATTCTATTATCACGACCTAATCGTACAAGTATCAATGTGCTTTCATCGGCTGCGATCACCTTAAATCTTTGCTTGCTTAGATCTATGGTCTCATTACCTTGTGCCTTAGCATGATCCTCTACTTTCTTTTTATCTGCTAAATATTCCCTATAACCATTTTGCATTTCAACAGGGACACCTTCACCAGATTCTAATTCTCTAATAATACGATCCATTTGTCTTTTTGATGGCTTTGAAACATAATTACCATCTATATAGAAAGTATTGCTTAGTAGTGATACCTCAGATGTATTGTTTAAGGCTGAAATTATACCCTGTACGCCATGTTTTTCTGTATAGCCTACTTGTTTATCAGCTATCTCTAAACGACCGCTTCTATAAGAGTATTGCTTAATAGGCATACTACTAAAATATGCAGTGGTAATAGAGCTTATGTCAGATAACAATCGTTGATCAAATCTATCCCAACCACCTTCAGGTTCTTTGATATTCTTACTTCTGTTCCTTATTAGCTCATTATACTTAATACCTGTCATCAATGGCTCTACTATTTCTTGCCAAAATTTAGCAGGATCAGGGTTCCCTGATTTAGCCATTATATTTTTTACATATTCCTTAGTTCTTGTTATATCTCTTACTTGTTCTGGGGTAAATACCGATACACCACCATATTTCATTGTGGGATCTATCTTGGTCAATTGCCTCATAATAGCTTCAGCTGTTTTTTCCATACTGGTACTCATTGACCTATAAGATAAGAACATATCTGTCATATCAGTAATATCTAGATTATATCTTTGTGCAAACTGAGAAGATGATATACGTAATCCTATATCTACTTGATCTTTTGCAGGTATTGTAAATCGCTCCATTTGTTTATGTGCTTCCTGCATCACATTTAATTCTGTCCAACCATCTCTATGTGCTTTACTTAATGCTTTTTCAGCTTGTGCTAATATTTTCTGTGTATACTCACCATGTGTACCAGTTGGTGAGGATTCACGAACAAGTTCAAGTAGGTCTGTTATTTTATCCATTCTTGATTCAAATGCATGTACCACTAATCCATCGCCAGAATCCAATGCTGTTTTTAATTTCCTTACTGCTTGTAATAGATCTCCATTTGCAGCTTCAGATTCCATTAATAGTTTCTTTTCTTCTACTGTATTTGCTTTACGTTGAGATGCAGCTGCTCGAAGTTCAAGACCAAATACTTCTGCTTCGCTTATTACATCCTGAAAATTGTCTATAACCTTATTTATTCTTTCAACTGCGAACTGACTTGCTCTACCTCTTCCTGTTGACATAGATGATCGTATAGCCTCATACCAAGCACCTGGTGTTTGCTCTACCATATTTCTTATCTGCACAGAACCGAGCCTTGCATCTTGTATAGTACCTACTACTCTTTCATAATAATCTTTTACACTATCATGCGTTTTTTGATCTATCTGCTTATTTCTAAGCATTGCTTTTAACATATCATTTACTTGATTTACTTCAGGTATCTGCATACCTGTGTCACGCATAAATTCTCTGCTAGTTACAAGCTGATGTACAGCTGCATGCATATTATATCCACCAGACAAACGACTTATACCAAGGGTTTTTATAGATTTACCAACTAAATAATTCTGCGTTTCTGCATACAATTTGTCATTAGTTACTGCATCACCAAGCATTGTATTCCATTGTTTGTGCAATTCTAAAAGTCTTTCTGGGGATATTTCTCTCTGTGCACCTGAATTATTTTCAGGCTTTACAAGATTAATAAGTTTATGCACACGAACCATATCTTTTCTAGCAGAAGCAAGATCTGCATTTGCGGATATCTCAGCTTCTGTTAATATATCATCCTTGCCTTTTATCTCAGGAAATCTATTTCCTGAAAGCTCATCTCTTAAACCTTTATATAATTGATTAGCAGTATTTTCATCAAGAGAATGGTCACCAGTGCCTTTCAGTACTCTTTCAACATTTAATCTTTGAGCAGCATCAGCCATTCTTGTATGAACAGTATACCAAGGGTCTTGTCTTAATATGGAATGATCTCTACCCTTTGCTTCCCAAGCGTCTCCGTAAACATATTGCATCATTTTATTAACAGCAGTTTCTTTAACATCAATACTATTCTTGATCATCTCACTGCTTACTGTTTCATGCGTTGTGTCTGCAAAACGTATCACATCAACTGCTTCTAATTTTCTTGTTGCTTCTGTAAGACTAAGAAGAGCTTCTCCAGCATCTGATCTTGTGCCATCACCTCTATTAGTATTCTTGTCAAGATAGGATGTGAAAAGATCCTTACCTAATTTTGGTACTACTATCTTACCATCTATCTCTTGAACATTAGGTACACCTAGTTCAGTATACATATCTATAACAAATTGTTTTATTATATCAATAGGAACATTAGCTTCTCTTTCTATTCTGGTAGCATACCAATTTTCCATCTGATCTCTTGATTCTTTTCTAGTGAGATCTCTTCCATCAAATTTAATTGAAGATAATTTTTCTATAAGATTTGCCGCTGCTTCTTTCGTAAGGCTTGAACTTATATCCATAGTTCTTGTTGAATGAGAATTATGAAATTCAATAATATTTTGAGCAATACTAAGCTTGTGACGCATTTGAGTTTTTTCTGTTGGATCCTTTATATTCTCTGCTATGTATTTTGCACCCGCTACTCTAAGCCCACCTGCTGGTTCTTGACCTTCAGGAACAACATATTTCTCAGTAGTATGTGGTTCTACAGCTTCTTTGATCGCTTGTACTTCTTCAGAACCTTCAAATGATTTACTATATATTTTATTTCTATGCTTTTCTGGATTAATATCACTAAATCCACCATATTTTTGTGCTATTTTTAATGCACTCTCAAAGTTTTTACCACCGATCAAGTTCAATCCGGAAACAGTTTCACTAAATTGCTTGCCTTTCTGCCCTGCAAATTCCCTTACTTTACCTGTTTGAAACGGGCCAGTTGGATAAGGTGCACCATGGAGATGGAATGAATGAGGAGTCCTTGTAAAGTACATCGCAGTCATTATATTTGCAACCTTCTCATAATCAGTCGCACCAAAACCTTCCATAAAATCTTTTACACCATAACGTTTTATCGTATCATACAAGCTTGTAAGATTCATGGCAACAGCACCTGTCATCATCCTAGGTAAGCTGTAGAACATATCTGCTCCAACCTCATTTAAGAAATCACCAGGTGCATTCTTTAAAAACATTTTACGTGCTGTTGTTAAAAATTCTCTTAAATCCTTTATAGCCTTCTCAGCATTTTCTTCTGTCATCTTACCAATTCCTGACCAAAATTTCCCACCTTTTCCTTTACCAGATGCGAATCCTGTTTGAACTAATATATGACCATCACTTAAGGTATAAAGCAACTCAGCATTTGTTTCAAGTTGTTTCGGAGTCATTTTACTTACAGGTCTTAAGGAATTAATAACACCACGTGCCATATCACGTGTTTTAGTTATAGAGCTATTACGGCTACCACCTCTTATAAATTTAACAGGCCCTAAAATAGAAAATATTGCTGCTTCATGACCTGCTGTATCAAGCACATGACCTAAGGCAGATTTATGAAGAGCCATTGAATCTTCAGGATTTTCCCAGGTATAACTTTCATTTATATGATACTCACCAAAGCCTCTTACTGCACCAATAACAGTACCAAGGATTGCATCATAAGCACTAGCACCTGCTATCCCTCCTGCTATCCTAGCTTTATTAGTATCACCAAATGTTTTCTTTGCTAAATTTAAAGCCGCATTGTCTATTAAGTTCTTTCCCTCATTTGGGCTTCTTCTCATTGCTATTTGAAATGCTTCATCTGCAAATTGAGTTAATAATCCATCATCAATATTTCCTATCAGTGGTCGCAATGCTTCTTCCTTTATAGCTAATTTTGCTGCTTGTTGGAACATACCATCAGCAAGTTTCTTATTCGCTTGATATATTGCACCAGATTTTGATACAATATCAAGAGACCTTGTTGCTATATCAGTAGCTACTTCTTCTGTTAGTTCTTGTGCTCCCTCTTTTTGACCAGCAGTATATACAACCTTTCCAAATGTTTCAGTAATATCCGTTTGTGCTAATTTAGTTGCAGTATTTAAACCGCCTTCTCCTAAATCTACTCCTACTTTTCTACCAATAGCAGATACACCTTTAGCAGTAGACTTTACTCCAAAGCCCATTAGTTTTCCTACCCAACCAAAACTAACAATCATACCTGCAGCATTGCCTACAGTATATCCTATTTTTCCAGGGAGTGTAAGTTCTCTATCTGTTGCTGAACGAGTAAAATCACCTGCATAAGATTCTTTATCATGACCAAGGGTAAGTAACCTTGCAGGCATACTTGTTACAATATTTTCTAATCTATTTGTTTTACCAGTAGCGGCTTCTTCAACTGCATCTGATATCTCAGGAAGGCTCCATCCCCATCCAGTTGAGAATCCCCATGCTGTTTGACCAAGGGTTTCAAACAAAGTAGGGACAAAACCTTCTCTTTCAGAAGGCATTAGGTCGGTTGATATTTGAGGATCTTCTATCTCTTGTAAAAGAGAATCTATACTATAAGGATCGTATCTATCCATATTACTCTTCTATATAATCATATTTTGGATCCCATATATCAGTATCTTCTGTCAATGTAATGGGCTGATCTGATTTTAAGGAATCTGCTTTGAAATCTTCTATAGCCGCTAATGCATCATCTACCTCTGTAAAAGGATTACGCCCCCAACCCTTTAACGCTGCTATCTCTTCAGGTATAGGTTGAAGATCAGAAGGCCCTTCTCTTAATGGATCTACCATTCTTGATAAAGCCATTAAAGGCTCTGGATCTTCAGCAAGTGGACTCAAAGGTGGTGGACTTGAATCAGGTGATGGAGTATTTAAAACCCAGTGTGTTTCTCCTTCAGTTACTGTTTCACCAATGGGATTTGATTCAATTACAGATATATAATGATCTCTCATTTCTTTATATTCATCAGTCTTAGGTATCGTTTTATAAACTTCACTTAATTGACCAATTAGATCATCCCTTAACCTATAATCTCTATTTATTATATCTAAGAATTCTTCTTTAGTTTTCCCATATCCACCCTCTTCTGTACTTGCATAAGACGAAGGACTTAACAAAACCCTTTCTTCACCACGTCCTTGCATCTCTTTACGGTATTGGTATAGTACCCTTTCAAAGTATTCTTCTCCCTCTGTTGGTGGTAGTTTAAATGCTTTTGCTTCAGGTCTAATCCCAAATCTAGTACCAGACTCCGGCCCTGCTTCAGCCCTTTCTTGCCCCGAAATACTGAGTCTTTCTCTTAAGCTAGCTACCCACCCTAAAGGATCTAATATACCACCTTTTGGTTTTGAAGTAGTTATATCTGGAAAAGCACTAGGCTCTGGTGGTATCTCCTCTACAATATTTCTACTACTGTCTGCTACTGAACTATCTGCTACTAAACTATCAGTTAAAGCATCATAGGCTTGTTGAAATGTAGTTGAGTCCATTTGCATTAACGAATCTGGACTAATATTTAATTGCTGTGCGGTCTGTTTAACTTTAAATACATTATCTAAAGAATCTATTTTAGATTCTACCTTATCATCAAACTCTTTTTCAGCTATCATATCTACTAGCCAATCTGTCACTACCAACCTCCTATCGCATCTAGTACTTCAGCTCTACCATATTTAGGTATTAACTGATCTATTAGAATCCTTGCTGTCTCACGATCATCTGCATCAACAGCAGCTTTTAAAGTTGTATAGTCAGCAGTGAGATGAAAAGGTACACCTTCTTCTCTATCAGCTGTTATAATATTTCTTAATTCTGGATCTTCAGTTGGAATAAAACCTTCATTACTTACTTTTAATTCAAGCTCTTGTATTGCAGCTTGGCTTGATACATCAATACCAGTTACTCTTTCAAATTCAAAAGCAAGTTGTTGAGCTTCTTTTAATTTTCCAGTTTTGCTAAGAGAGTTGTAATCTTCCACTCTTTTTCTCACAAGACTTAGTAGGTCTCTTCCTGTACCCATTATACCAGAACTACCTTTTAATTGCTCTACTGCATTAAATCCTTCTACATAAATAGTTTCTAATGCTTTTGAAATAGTAGGAGAAACCTTAGCAATATACCTTTGCTGATCTTCGGATAAACCATCAGGTACTTGACCAGTTCTATTGTACTGCCTAACCATGTCTAAAGTTATATTTTGTTTTTTAAGACTTTCTGTTATTCTGGTATATGCAAGAGGATCAATACTAGCAGTAAAATTATGTATTCCCTTTGTTAATAAAGCTTGATCCTTTTGATAAGACGCTGGATTACCTTCTTTTTCTTCTTCTGTATATCCAGCTATTACTGCAGCTTGTTTTTTAAGATCGCTAAATGTATTTAATGAGTTTTGTAAAGAAACATACATTGATTTATATGCTTTATCAGTTGCAATACCCTTATTACTTCTTGTTGTTTTTTCGTCTCTTGCTTTTGTAGCATCAATAAGTTCCCGCTTATACTCGACATCTATAAGACTCATAGGATCTAATCCCATTGATTTATTTAATGCTGCTATCTCTGCTGGAGTAGTAGTTACTGCTGGATGAGCTTGTTCAAGCCAGGGCTTTGTACTTACATCAATCCCTCTGGCTTTTTCGTAACCTTTAATTGTAAAATCACCTGGATCATATATTTTTGGATCATCTCCACCTGTAAAACCTGAAGCACCACCCTTTAAATAGTTCTTCATCAATGTAATATCACCAAGTCTGCCTAAGAGTTCATTCTTACCTTGCTCCATTTGATTAATAAAATTGCTAGTATCTTTATATTCTTGTTCTAATAACCCTAAACTTCCTTGCTGCATATCTCCGATTATTGCAGTACTACCAGAAGTTCTATTTGATTCTGGAAGTTTATATACATCTCCAGTTAATGTTTGATAATTTGTCCGAGCTTTTTCATATTCATCACTTACTATATCTAATTTTTTATTAGCCCTGGTCAATCTACTATCAAGAGCTTTTACAGCTAACTCTTTTTCAAATCTTTCTTCACCAAGTTGTCTATCTATTTCAATATTTGTTTGCTGTGTACGAGCCTGTTCAGCAGCAAAGTCCATTGCTTTTGATTTAAAATATATATCAGATGCTTCGCTTAAAATAAGAGCTAATGTATCTAAATTATTATCAGCCATAAGTTTCCATGTATTCTTCGTATGTACTCATGAACTCATCAGGTATATCTTCACCTGTTGCGGTCATGTATTGTGTCATCATATTTGCAAGTTGTTGTCCAGCTGCAGTGCTATAATTGTATTTATCTATTTCAGCTTGAGTTTCAGCAGTTTCCATTCTCCCTTCTAAAATATTAGCTCTTACACCAAGAGTATCCATACCTAATTTTATTTCCTCACGTCCAAGTGCTATATCCTCTCTTGTGCGTCCAATCGTTTCCATTCCAGCTGTACCAGTTTCTTCTAATTTTTCTATAGCAATACTATCATCACCTGTTTGTAATCCAGTTCTTACTTCCTGCTGTCCACCACCACCATATTGCTCCATATCTCTTCTTATATTTCTAGTATCTGCAACAAGAGATTCTTCTTTTATATCTAATCGCCTTCCTTGAATATCATACCCTTTACCTTGAATATCTAAAATATCTTGTTCATAACCAAATTGTTGTAACTGTTGTTGTAATGTTGTATCCATAAAATCAAACATTGTTTCAGTTCCAGTTCTTATATCAGAAACACCAATTTGAAACATTTGCTCTAATGTATCTGCCTGTTTATCTGCTTCAGAATCACCAAATATTCCATATGCTTTATAACCAGTATTTCTATCAGTTCTAATATTATCTATACTTTTATTTTGCCTTTGAGCTAATATACGTTCTCCTTCTGGCCCATGTACTTTCATTATATCTGATTCAACACCACTCATTACATGTATATTGCCACTAACGCCTTTAACAACTTTACCACCTTCAGCAGGATGATCACCTGTACCGACTAAGCTACTTGAAGAATCATAAGCATGCCATGTATTTTTCTTGTAGTTCATGTTACCCACTCTTCTATAGCTTCAGTAGCACCAAGCATATCAAGACCTTTCCATGCTACTCCAGCACCAACCAGAAGTGGATTTCCTGTGGCTACGCCAGTTGTTATAGCTTTTGTAGAAGCAATGTCTGCTGCGGTACCAGCGGTTCTAACAGCCTTTTGTTCAACTGATAGATCTTTATCTAATAAAGTTGCACCAGTTTTATATGCTGTCATTAGATTACCAGCAGTTCCAACAACATTACCTAGGTTACTAGTTGTACCAGCAGCGGTTTCTGCTGTTTCTACAGTATCAGTAGCTACGCTTGCTGTTTCCATTGTTTTTGCAGAAGTTTTTGTAACAGCGGCAATATCAGTGGTTGGAGCAGATACCGAAGTGGTTGTCTCTGCATCTGGAAAAGGAAGCGAACTAACTTGCGTACTTGTATCCTTTACAGGTGTTTTTATAGTTGGAACTACAGGTTCTGGAGTTTTAGTAGGTAATGATCTTTCATCTATCATTTCTGTATTTACCCTATTTGGAAGCTCTCTTTCGTCTTCTCTAATACCAAGAAATGATTCAGCTCTACTTCTAGCTTTTATATATTCTGGGCTAGATACTCTTTTACCATCTACCAATTGACCTTTGCTGACTTTTTGATATTGCTCTTTAGTTAATCCAGTAATTTTTTTCCATTCTTCTTGAGCTGCTTGTTCACCAATAGCTGTTATCTCTGCTTCATCAGTATCAGTAAATTGATATGGCCCATATTTATCAGGAAGACTTTCACGTCGTTTTTTAATATCAGAAAGTTTTATATCTCTTTCTCTTAATATTTCCTCTTTGCGTGCTAAACCAGCTTTATTAAGATCAGTATCACGAACTACTCTTTCTCTACCAGATGTTTTATACCTATTCTTATACCATTCTTTCCATGTACTTGCTTTAGGTTTAGCTTCAGCGTGTTTAAATTTTCTACCTGATTTTGTATATGGAGACCGTATATTATATAATCTTTCAGCTTCTCGCATATCATCCAATCTTTTAGCTTCAAGAACTTGCCATGCAGTTTTTCCCCAATCTTTTGCTTGTTCTTTCTTTCTAGCACTTTCAGCTCTTTCTTCTTCTCTACGCAATCTATGTTGTGTTGCGTAAATTTGAAATCCTGTAGCTGGTCTGGATGGATCGTATATCATTATGAATGTATGTTTGGGAATAAATTAATAATATTACACATAAACCTTCAAGCCCTATTCAGTAGCAGTTGCAGAATTAGATATCGGATTTTTCATCATTAATGCCATTACCTTTATCTTACCAACAGTAGGGCATGTATTTACAGTTATGTCTATAGTATCATTATCAATATAATACTTACCTGTTTTTTTACCTGCTGTTATTATAGTACTTTGACCTGGATTAAATATCCAATATTGTCCACCAGAAGTATTCCATCCATCTACAAAAGCATCTGAATCCTGTCCATCTCCAAGATCAACGTCCATTGATCCAGCAGTAACTGTCGACATTACTAAGATACGAATATCAAGAACATATGTATTTGCAGGTATCTTTAATGCAGTAAACGTACCAGTTCCTAATCCACCAGCACTACTTGTATCTATATTAAACTCTTTACTTATATGCCATCTAGCTATTCCAGCATCTGACATTGAAACAGCATCCCTATATTCTATCTTTTTTACACCTTTATCTGTTCTTATATACTGAACAACCTTTTCTTCTCCAGTTTTATCATCAGTAATAACTCTTGTTTGTGGACTGTTTAAAGATATACTATCTGTTGTTGCTTCACCAGATGAAACTCCAGTAGGGTTTTTATGAAGGTTTATTCTATCTTGTCTTGAAAATGGCATTATTTAATATTTTTTAATCTATATATTATTGATATATCATTAATTTCAAAATTAGCACCCGCAGTTGCACCAAAGTGTATTTGAAAACTGTAACAATTTTTTACAGAAGCAACGGGTCTTAATTCTGCCAATACCCAATCATCAGTTCCAACATCTCCATGCAATGGTGTTGAATCAGAATTTGTTTTATCAGAAACTCCATCAGAACCCGTTCTATAAAAATTAGAAAGTGTATCTGTGTCTCCATTAATAGAATATTGAACAGTTAAACTTCCATTAGAAGTTCCTTTATATGATAAATATACTTTATATATTTTCTTCCTTACAGCAGGTTGACCAAAATCAAGATCTCTTGTTTTTATGGTAACTACTCTAGAATATGAAGTAGGACTCCATTTCTTTACATCACCACTTTCATCTACATATATTAGATCATTACTCCCATCTACTACAAAATTGCTATGTTTTTCACTATCTGTTAATGCTGTATCTAAAAAAACCCAACTTTGAGTAGGCATGTCAAATAAGTATGCATCGCCAGTAACAGAATCTCCTGCTCCTTTACTAACAATTATTTGTCTTTTGTTTGGTATGTATCCAATTTGAGGCTTAACATGACCCCATCCACTAAAATTATTTATAACCGTTGAACCATTTTTTTCTAATAAATTCAATACAGATTGTCCATTATACAAATAAACACCTTGAGTATTTACCCAAGCAATTCCAAAATCTGTTTTACATACAGCACCTGGACTATCTACTCCTTTATATAAAAAAGTATCTTCTAAGAATTCTACATCCTGAGATATATTTATTAAATGCATCTTTTGTTTTTTAAACTGAAGAATCCTATCTGCATATTCTTCAAGCTTTATTATCTCATCACCATCTTGATTACTTGCAATTATCTTTCTTGAAATAGGAAATGTATCAAATTTACCAGGCATTGATTTATACATTGCATCACCTTCATGAACTATAACGCCATCATCATTTGTTCTATTTACATTTCCAACATATACCTGCCTATTAGCTACAACAGCAGTCTTCCAACCTTCTGAAGTTCCACCTATTGAGACAGATTCGTCATGCTTGTAACCATTGATGGCTCGATAAGTCCAAGGACTAGGATCTTCAATAGCACCTAGGTCAACATAACAATATCTATTACTTGGTGCATCCCCACTTCCGGTTGCATTCTGCACAGTCCAAGCCGTATGTTCCGATGTAAGATCGCTCCTTACTCCATCTACTAAACTTATATCAGCTAAAAGAGTCCAATCATCCTTAACTCTTGCTTTTCTAACATAAACTCTTCCACCTATAATAAATGGATCATAGGGTGCAGTTGCATGTATCATTACATCAATTGCCTTACCTGCTGTCATTTTTTGTCCACCAAGAGTAGTAGGCTTATTTCCATGATCATCAATAACCAATATATTTGATTCTTGATTCCCTTGATATATAAAAGTAGTGCCTACTTCATAATACTCCTCTTCCCAGTTGCCATCAGTACTTGATGGTTGTAAATATACATCCCAACCTAAGCCAGGAGCTGGAAATACTTTTATTGCTTCACCAACCCAATTACCACTTTCATTATTAGCTACTGTTCTTATATAATCTTCAGCAGTCCCAGCTGCTACCATTCTTGCCTGATTACTTCCATCTGTAGAGATCACTATATGCTTATCAGTCATATTATCCCAACCTGCAAATGGATCAACAACAGTACTATATTCTACAGTAGTTGAATCATTAGCAACTGCATCAGTATCAGTAAATGATATTAAACCATATAGACCTACTGTTGGCTTAGCAAGATCAATATCCTTTGAATACCATCCAGAATAAGTACCAAGACCTTTTGATGAAGCGTTAGCAGCAGTTGAAAAATCAACTCTTTCAATGTATCCAAACCATTTATTTTTACAAGAAGCTCCAAAATTTCCATCACTTACACGAACACCACCATCTGCAATAAAGAATGCAGGTTGTACGGTACCTACTCCAGTACCAAGATCTATTACAGCTGAAGCTGATAAAACATCCGTATTAAAAGAATAGCATTTTATACTTGCACCTACTCCACCAGAACTACACATTAAATAATCATCGCCAGTTTCTGCTGGTATTACTCTATAATAATCATCATCTGCATCATCCCAACTATTATCACTACCACCTGCTAAGGCACTAACTGTTATAGTGGTACCGTCATTATCTGTTATTACACCAGAGCTACCATCGGTATCATTTTTAATAGTTGAGTTTATTAATTCATCAGTAGTAAAAGAACCTGAAGAATCTGTCATTATAGTAGCGTGATCACTTCCTGTATGCTGACCAGTAAGTTCAGCTTCAGTTCCATTATGAGCTAAGGTTCTATCATGAGACCATGCAAATAAACCAAATCCTCCAGTACTTATATCATTTGAAAGAACATCAGGAGCATCGTGAGCAATAAAGGTACCAGAAGTTTTTAATCTACCTTTTTTTGAAACATTTACATTTGTAGCACCTGCTAATTCGTTATCGCTCAGGTCTCTAGGATCATTTGAGTCATTTAACCCACCATCAAATCGTTCTATTTTCCAAACTTGTTTAGGCATTGTTATTTTTTACTTGATTTTTTCCATTTTTTTCGCTTATAAGTTAAATACTCTGAAGCTTCAATGGGATTAAAAATTGTCGTTATAAGTCGGTTATCATCATGATCATATTGTGGATCAACTATTGTAACAGGACAGTTAAATATATTCTTATCATCTAATCCTAATTTGTCTGCATAGTTATCCATTATTTTAAATGATGCTACTTGCAATGCGTGACTTATAAGACCTGATGCTGGATCTTTCAATACTTGATATCCTGAAACATGAGTATGACCACAGGTAAGAATATGGTCTTTCCAACCCATTTGAGCAGCTTTAGCTACACCATGAGCAGTATTCCACATAGAGTTACCCTTAAAAGTGTGCCTTGCATTTATTCTTATCTCTTGACCATTTGGGAACCTTAGGTTCATCCTTGCCCCCCAACGCTCATATAGCCCTTTATGATCACGCATTATGAATTCTAGGGGATCACCATCGCCTGACCAGACATCGTGGTTTCCTGCTACCAAATAGAGCCAATTAAGCTTATTTACAAAGTATTCAGTAAGTCTCCAGGATTCTTTAGCAGAAGTAGATTGCTGTCCATATAATGCAGCTAATCTTCCTATCCAGTTATTCTGTATATCACCAAGATTACCAGCATACATACCTTCTGTATTGTTTATAACATCCATGAACATTATGATCTGAGATAGATCTGTTCCATCATCATCAACATGAGGATCGCCAAAATGAGCTATACCTATTGGCCCATCTGACTCTATATTTATGTTGACTAACCTTCTTGTTTCTTTAGATGACTTTTTATAATCATACTTCTTCTTCCTATGAGCAATAAGCTCTTCAATAGGCATGTCATCTGGATCTTTATCCTCAACCGTAAAAGGAGAAGATTCTATTATTTCAGGTTTTAGTGTTTTTCTATAACAACTATTGCAATACCATTGCTGTTTTTTGCTATTCTTATAGTAACTCCACCCATCTCGTCTAAGAGATCTCCCCTTGCACCTAGGGCATGCGATGAGATTGTCATCGTTGTCCCTGGTGAAATCTTCTCCAGGCATTAATCTCGTATCTCTACATGGACTAGATCATCAAACTTATTATCTTTTATTTCTCCATCAGAATCCCAGTCTCCACCCCAACGGATCTTTAAACCTAGTGCATGTCCTATACCTCTTACCATGCCACCCATGTAATGAAAGCGTTCTCTATCGTTCCAGTCTATCGGGTAAGGAGCGAGATCAACAGCTTTTCCTTCCATGTGTTTGGAATACTTTACTTTAGTTTTCCCTTGTGCTAATAATTCCTGCTGCCGCTCCTTACTCCGTAATCCTTCAATAATGGTCACATCCATTATCTTTATTAACTCATTCAATACATTAACTAATCTAGCGTCTACGCCTTTTAGTCTTGTTCGACTTCTTTTTCCGAACCTTGGCATTTGAACTCCTTTTTTTTGATGGCCTACCTACTTGGGATCCGTATGTACCTTTACCTTGTGGCATTATTTACCTTTAAACAAACCTTCAAGAACATCTGTTACCACGTCAACTACCTTCTCAAAGAAGATCTGTTCTTTATCTTCACTAACAAATGGTATGTCAACTCTTTTATTGATTGCAGTAGCGATCTTTTCTGTCATCTCTTCTGAACCTAAATGCTTTACAGCTTCTTCTTGCATTTTTTCTGCTTGTTCTTCAGCTAATCTAACCAACATTGATTTAATATCCATGTTTTCTCCTTATTTTATAATTCCAAATAAAACCGTTAATAAAGCCATACCACCTAACATATAACTACGCCAGTTCTCTAATGCCCTTGTTCTACCATTTGATATCTTTAATTGTTCTTTTATATCAGGTAACTCCCTATTTAGAATTGATTCTATCCTAGCAAGTCTTTCCTTAACATCATATCTATATTTATCTATGGGATCATAATCCATCTTTAATACTCTTTATTTCCATTATTTCATCTCTAAGTTTAGCCATCTTTTCATTATGCTCTATCTTCATTTCTAAAGCTTGTACTCTTAATTCCATCTGATACCAGCCCCAAGCGACTGCTCCAAGTACGCTAATAATATTAAAAATAAACTTTGCATCTAACTTAATGCCGCCCATTGATTCTGCTCATAGAGCCTTTTAATTCTGATACTTGGTTATCAAGGTCATTGATTTCTTTAGTAATAGCATCAAACTTACGATCTAATTTATCATCAGATTGATTCCATCTATTAATTAATTTAATAACCATACCTTCCATATTTTCTAAGGTTTCAGATTGACCTTTATTCTCAATCTTTAAATTTTCCAATGCTTGTTGTTGAGATTCTGATTTTTTAGATAAAGACATTACAAGATAAACAAACATGACTCCAACCACGCCTATCATACCTGCTTCGCCATATACTGCCATAAAATCCATTTTATTTCTTCTTCTTTTTATTAGTTAGTTTTTGATACCACTTTAACTCTTCTTCCATTTCGATATATCTTTGTTGCTCTTCTACAATATGCTTTTCCACCAACTCTGTAATAGTTGTATTAGCTTCATCAAAATTTCTTTCAAGGTTCTTAATGCGAGTTTCAATTTGCCAATACCCATAGACCAGCATTCCAATAAGAACTGCAATTTGACCGAGCCACTTAAGGTTAATGCTAACAATGGCATTATCATCAAGAACAGTAGCACGATAACTTCTGGCGGTATCAGGTTTTTCACTCACTTAACTTCCCAGCCACAAACTGACCAACCAGAATCACATCCAGTAATACTAATCAATATAAACATAATTAATAGGTATGTTATAGCTCGTATTAACAACTTCAAAATCTCCATTATTTAATTTTTTTATTATTTTATTCATTAATATTTAGCATACTGTCTTTAATTGATTTTGCCTTAATGTGATTAATTAAAAACTGTATACTTGATTGAGTGTCTTTATCTAATGATTTAAATTTTTTTCTTATCTTATAGTTCATTTAGACCTTTTCAGTTTTGATTTGAACCAATTCTTAATTCTTTGAATCAAAGTAGGCTTTTTATAGCCCAGCTTTCTCTTCAATCTTTCTATTCTTCTCACCCTCTGTAAGCTATGCATGTCGCTGTAGAATTTGTATGATTGATTATACCACTAAAATTACCATATAGTATTTCACCTGGAACCATATAGAACCAAGCTGAACTAAGACTATCGCCAATATTAGATGTAACCTTTAGTTGTAAATACTCAACAGCTGCATCACCACCACCCTTACCAAGTGCCTGTATCGCTATCCATGCTCCCTTATCTGGTTCTGATGTATTTGTATCATGCTCTGCAATAAGATCAAAACCATTTTGACCTATAGCAAGCGATGTTGCTTCAGCTGAGGTATATTCTCTTAATCCTTTAGCCATTCTTTACTCCTATTAAACCTTTAAATGCTTAGACACTTCTTTATTCACATGTAATTTAGGAACAATTCTTGAAAGAAGTTCTGCTTTAGTTTCACTAGAACCGTAAGAGATCCCACGTTTATCATAAAAATCTTGTATCTGTGATTTAGTATTAGAATTTGTAGGGTAATCTTCTTGGGATGTAGCAACACCATTTATCAAATGATGCTTGCCTATGATCACCCTACCATGTCCATCACTATGTTTTTTTGCACATTCAGATACATAAAATTCTTCTACTACCTTAAAGCTATTACTCTTCTTTTTAACCTCACCATCTACATCTACAAAGTATGAATAAGCCGAAGGATAAGCCAGGGTTTCCGTAGTTCCATCAGGATAAGTTTTTACACGGGTAGTACCCGGAGTCGTATTTTTATGGACTCTAACGTGATGTCCCTGGCTACACCTTCTTATGATCATACTTCTGCTTCTACCTCATCTAAAAAATCAGATTCTGTTTCAGTTTCCAATGATGTACGAAGCATATTAATAAATGCTTCCTTACCAACTTGTAATTGGTCAGCCATGAACGTATTAGTGTTCTGCTTGTTTTGCAGATCATTTATATGGTTTACCATCATTTTCTGTTCATCAGTCATATCCTCAATAACATACTCTTTGTCATCAAGGTTCAAGACTGGCTTCTGTTCTTTTTCTTTTTTAGCCATTATTGACTCCTTGTTAGTTAATTAAAGTTTTTTAAAATCTGCTATTGCTTTTGCTAGTTCATCTGATTCTGCTTTAGCTCTTGTAATTTCATCATCATAGCGAGCCTTTTCTCTTTCTAAATCAGATAGAGACCATCTTCGTTTTGAATCATCTAAGGCTTCACCAGTTTCACTATCAAATCGTTTCTGAGACAAAACAACATGAGCCTGTTTTATTACCCTATCATCGCTATCTTTCACTTCAGCAACCTTCTCAAACGCAACCTTCTTTGCAGTTTTTAACGAACTATATTTAGACCATTTCATTATTTATCCTTATTTTACGAAATACATTTCTACTGTATCAGAAACATCTTTCATTTTAATCCATGAACCAGTTGGCTGACCTTTAGTTACTGGAATCTGTCCAAGTAGACCAACTATGTGCCATTCATCTCGTTCTTCTCTTGACTTATATGACTTACTTGCATCATAGTCAGGATTTAATTTTTGCCTTTTATTAGATGGTGTAACTGTTTCAGCATCTTTAGGTGCTGTAACTCCACTTGGAAGTCTATCGCTATGATATTTATGCTCACGATAATATTTGTGAGGAACACCTTTTTCTACATCTCCTTCAACTTTTGAATCCTTGATCATTCCACTTAATACACCACCAGTTTCATCTTTTCCTCTTTTACTATATTCTTCAAGTGTTATTTCTTCAGTCCACTTTATTTGAGTATAAGATTCCCATACATTAGCACCATAATCATCTTTCATAAACATACTTTCCCAATGAAACTCTTGACCACCAGCAACCACAGAAGATGTATTAACTGGTCTTATGACTCCTATTGGCGTATCTCCATCAGAACAAGCAACTATTTTTGTTCCATCAAGTTTTACTGTTGTGCCTACTGCAATTTCTTTACCATCTTTACTTTCAAAATATTCTGCATAGTCCATTCCTGTACTTGCGTTCATCGCACCTTCTGATGTAACTACACCATCATCAGACACTCTAAATCTTATACTACTATTATCTTGAGTTTGTATTGCGTTATCTTGCTGTGTATCAGACCTTATATATAATCCAAAAGAAGAACCCGAAGGATTAACCTCCGAATCATTCTTTATGTATATTCCATAAATATCTCCACTAAGAGTTCCTCCATCAACATCAACACTAATGTACGAACCATAAACATCACTATCTACTGTACCACCATCAACATCTGTTAATATAGCCGAACCATAGATGTCACCTACGTCACTATGAGTACCCGCTATTTTTGCTACAGCATCTATTCCAATTATTGCTGTACTTTCCTCGTCTGCTGTTTCAGTTGATTCAGCGTGAACAACTAAACCATATAGAGCACCAAAAGATTCACCAGTATCATTAAAGACTAATTGAGATTTAATACCCATAAATGTATCACTACTATCACCATCTCCATCATTAATAGTTGCATTGAATGTGCCTATATTAAAGTTACCACCAGTTTTTACACCAGTATCCTGAACCAATAGCATTGATGTTCCATTATGAGCGGCTGTGCCATGTCCTGCGATTGTAACCTGACCTGTACTACCACCTATTGTAAGGGCATCTGCAAGTGAACCAGTATCTTTATGTTTAATTTGAAAAAATCCATCAGTTCCAGCTTCAATTTGCCAAATATCTGCATTGTTATCAGCGTTATCGGCTTGTAATTCAATTATAGCTGGTTGGTCGTTTCTTGCTTTTAGTTCAATTTTTTCTCGTAAATAATTATTAGTTACAGAAGAATTACCAAGCGTTACTGAGTTATCTGCTTGTCCTACTGCATTATATCCTATTACTATTTGGTTAGTACCAGCCGCAGTAGATAATGTCACAGCATTTCCTACACCTACATTATATTGTGCACCATCTGCATTATTAAAAGAATTGTAACCAATCGAAACATTATGGTCTTCAGAACCATCAAGAGCGTGTAATGCTCCGTTTCCAATAGCAACATTGTAACTTCCATTTGCTAATTCATCAAGTGCATTTTGACCAACGGCAGTATTGTAATTACCAGTTGTTAATGATATTAGAGCATTAGCACCAATGGCTGTATTATAACTATGACTATTTGTACTTCCAGCTCCAGAACCACCAGCTCCGTACCCAAAATATGTATTTTCAGTTCCTGTTACATTGTAATAACCAGCCTCATATCCAACTCCTGTATTCTTAGTTGATTCATTATCAGAATCAGAGTTTTGAGAATATAATGCTTTATAGCCTATCGCAACTGTTCTATCTCCAACATCATCTGAGTTCAATGCTTGATGTCCAATTGCAATATTGTTTCTTCCGATATTTAGACTTTGAGCGGCTTCAAAACCTAAAAGAGTATTTGAACTTCCTGTTGTGAGATTTCCACCTGAGAATCTTCCTGCGGCTGTGTTGTAATCTCCTGTTGTTATATCAAACAATGAATCAACACCTATAGCAACATTGGAAACACAAGAATTTCCACCGCTTGTGCCACCTTCCATTGCTCCATGTCCAAGAGCTGTATTCTGGCTACCATCATCTAAATATCTTCCAGCATAAGAACCTATATAAGTACATTCTTGTGGAGCAGAGCCAAGTGAATCTATATCCTCACCAGCCATATAACCAATCAAAGTACAATCAGAAGAGTCAACCAACCCAAGTCCAGCATTGTAACCTACTGCTGTATTTCTTGCACCGCTTGTCAAGTTATAAAGTGCTTGGTATCCAACCGCTACTGTGTGATTTGCACCAGTAGTTATAACTCCACCACCACCAGCTTCTCTTCCAATTAATGTAGCACCTACTACAGCGGTAGTTAAAAGACCAGCAGATGAGCCTACAAATGTATTTTCTCCACCACCTACAATATCGTACCCCGCTCTAAATCCAATCAAAGTATTGACTTGACCAGAAGTTAAATCTAAACCTGCCTGACTACCTACGACTGTATTGTAATCTCCTGAATCTATAGTACTTAATGTTTGGTAGCCAATAGCAACATTGTAAGTAACCCCATCAAGAGCCGCATCCATAGTATAATTTCCAAGAGCAACATTGTAATTTGATGCTGTATTAGCCCATGTGCCACCTCCAGAATCAACTCCAATAAATATATTTTCGGTGCTACCTAAAGTATTATCATGGTGGTCGGTATCATCCATTGCACCATAGCCGATAGCAATATTGTATCCACCAGTCGTATGAACTAAACCAGCGTTGTAACCAAGAAAAGTTGAGTATCCGCCTGTTGTGATAGCCCTAGCACTTTGGTATCCCACAGCAGTATTCCCAACTCCAGATGTCAATGCATACCCAGCTAATCTACCTATCATAACTGTTCCATCTGCCGCTGATGTTAAATTTCCATCTCCACAAGCCGCTTGACCTATAATAACTGTTTCATCTACATCTTGAGCAACTATTCCTGTATTAGAACCAATAATTACATTCTTAATTCCAGTAGTGATTGCTTTACCTGCCGAATATCCGATTGCTGTGTTTGAAACCTCACCAGTTACTCCAGTTTGAGCAGTTAATGCTTCATATCCAATAGCAGTAGATTTATCTCCATCATTTTCAGCATTTAAAGCCGCATATCCGAGTACGGTATTACCAATTCCATCAGTCAATGACTCTCCTGCATCACGCCCCACAATGGTTGTTCCATTAGCATCATTGTGATTGATTGCTGAGCCAGCATTGCGACCTATAAGCACACAATCAGATGTTGTAGTTATCGCATCTCCTGCATTTACTCCAATAACTGTATTTGAACCGCCTGTCGTGATATTTTGTAAACTACCTGAACCAACAGCAGTATTATTTGCAACTGCTCCTTGTGCTTCTAACATAGAATTATAGCCTATAGCTGTATTAGAACTACCAGTTATAGCCGCTCCTGCCGAAGCCCCCATAGAATAAGCACCTAACCCAGTATTCTTATCACCACCTACTATACCATATGTTCCTTGATTGCCGCTTTGGTAACCAATTAATGTGTTATCGTCTCCATCTGTAATTAATCCACCAGCAGTATAACCTACTGCCAAATTTCTAGCTCCAGAACTATTATTTAATAAAGCCGAATGCCCTACAGCTGTGTTTCCAGCGGCAGTATTTAGCTTTAATGCTTGATACCCGACTGCTGTATTTGCACCTACTGTAGTAGCTGTGTATAAAGCCTGTTTTCCAATTGCTACGCTTTCACTTCCAGAAGTAATATTATTTGCACTTTCAGCACCTATTGCCGTAACTCCAGATGCAGATGTTATATCATAAAAACTATCTTTTCCGATAGCAACATTTTCTGATCCTGTTGCTGTACCAGAACCCATTGCATTATATCCAATAGTTACATTGCTACTTGCTGTTGTTGCATTATACATAGCACTTGAACCTACAGCAACATTAAAATCACCAGTCGTTGCATCATTAAATGCGTTAGCTCCTATTGCAATATTATGGTTTGCCCCAGAAAGAGTTCCAGCCCCCATTGATGCATGACCAATAACTACATTATTATCTGAAGTAGTATCTGAACCAACATTAAATGCTGTATGCCCAAAAATTGTATTATAATCACTTGCATCATTATTACTTAGAGAGATTCGGGAGTTGGCATCTAAAATCAGTCTTGAACCAGCTGTTCCAGCGACATCATAAAACTTTAAAGGGTCATTTGTTTCCGAACCGTCTGAATAAATAGTCCACGATTCACTACCACCATGTAAGAATCTTACTTTTGCATCTGAATTAGTAGCAGAATCAACATATAGACCAGCATCACCAACATCTTTATGAGCTACAATTACTCCCTCAACTTGAAGGTTCTGTAATGGATTAGTCGTACCAATC
>TARA_R100001594_G_scaffold27919_3_pt1 | contig 57558 bp, 60 predicted proteins | sample TARA_R100001594 | Tara Oceans TARA_R100001594 (sample SAMEA2622752) | marine metagenome | biome: marine biome (ENVO:00000447); feature: marine epipelagic mixed layer (ENVO:xxxxxxxxx); material: "saline water (ENVO:00002010), including plankton (ENVO:xxxxxxxx)" | depth 150 m | reverse complement strand
GTTATTAAAGAAGTAAAAGAATATTAATATGAATGGACAAGCTGGAAAACGAGTAAGCGTAAAGCGTGTTATTGCAAATGTAATAAGAAATATGGACATCCCTGATGCGGCTAGAAATTTTCATAGTTTTGCAGAATGGGCTTTTGAGGCAGAAAGAAAAATAGGTAGTTATAAAACTTTTGTAAAAAAAACAGCTTCATTAACGGTAGTTAATAAACAAGCCGCTTTACCTAGTGATTTTTTAAGTTTAATAGATGTAAAAAAATCTGGTGATTCTACATCTGTTAATTATTTAGAGCAAAGTTCAGCTACTTTTCCTTCCGATGTAGATAAGACTCATACTTTTTATTTTACAGAAGATACCATAAATTTATCTACTAGCGATATAAGCTCTATAGATATAGCTTATTATGCAATAGATACAGATAAAGAAGGGTTTCCAACTATAGCAGCTAATCATGAAGATGCTGTTTCTGCGTATTTAATGTGGAAATATAAATCTAGAGATTATTATAATGGAAAAGTTCAAAGAGCTATATATATAGACATGGAAAGAAATTGGTCTAGATTATGCGCTCAAGCTAGAGGTAATGACAATATGCCTACCCCAACAGAAATGAGAAAGGCTGCTAGTATATGGAATACTCTTGTTCCAATTAAAAGTTCTAACGGATTACTTAATGTATAATGGCAAAACCAGGAAAACCAAATAGTTTTTTAAAAGGAATGAATGCTGATGCGGAAGAATCTCTTCAGCCAAAGCAAACATATAGATATGCTAAAAACGCAAGGTTAACTAGTTTTGATGGGGATAACGTAAGTATACAGCCTTATCCTAGTGATAAAAAAGCAATAGACTTTACAAGCACTTTAACTTATCAAACAAATGTCCCCTCTCTTTCTTATGCAGGAAACTGGAGTGGCGATTCTGGAGATTATACTTTTAATAATAGCCCTAATAATATTTTAGATGGCTTAATGATACAACCTTCGATGGTTGGTAATTATATAAACCAAGGTGGATATTTAGATGCTCTAGTAACTATAGTCACGGAATCAGGAAGTATTTATACTCAAACTATTTCTTTAGGCCAAGAAATGTTAGATGATTATTTAGATATAGATTTGGTTGTAGCAAACGCAATAAATTCTAACCCTGATATACCTGTTACAATTTTTGTTGTTCATCAATCTGGTGATGAAAATTATGAATTCGCAACGGCCACAGATTTGGTTACTTGGAGTTTTGTTAATAATCAAAATGAAGATGATTATGTAACTAATTTTGCTGTTACTTTAACTGGTCAATTAAATTATGCGTATAACTTAGAAGAATTTGTTCAACAAGCTGTTGATGTTTATATAGAAGATATGATGGTGCAATTGGCGGCTTTCAATCTAGGTGATGTTTTTTGGAATGCTTTTTCAGAGAATGTATATACAAATACATTAAATTGGGCTAATCAACAACTTAGTGTAACTGAACTTAATAATGCAAACATTGTAGATATAACCCCACAGGCATTTATAGAACAATTAAGTGACGTTTTAGTAGAGATGATAGGTAATGAGTATTATTATATGTTACAAGAAGAGGGATTTAATTTAGAAAACTGGGGGCCTCAAATTGTAGGAACATATCCTTTTTCGGATTATATGGTTTTATTAATGCATTGGCCAGCTATGGGTATAATTGCAGGAACACCTGATATAGTTGTTAAGGTAAGACAGCAAGCTGATGGAGATTTATTTGGAACGGGAGCTTTAGTTGGAGACCCTGCTTTACAACAATTATACGAACAATATGATAATGTTAGCGAAAATGACTATTTAGTTTTTTATATAGGTAATTTAGGATTTAGACCTTATAAAAAATTAAAAGTAGTAGGTTCAGAAGAGGGAACCATAACTAGAAGAATTTATTTTACAGATACAGAATTTCCTTTAAGAAGCATGAATGTTGGAGCGGACCCTAGTATTTATACTCCTTGGCAAAACAATCCTGAATATTTTAACTTATTTACTCCAGCTGTATTTAGCGTTCCTGTAGTTACAGGATTTAAGGATGGCGGCAGTTTAGATTCCGTCTCTTATTCGTATTGTTTTAGATATAAAACTGTTGATGGTAGGGTTTCGCAAATATCACCTTTATCAAATCCAGCAAGTGTTCCAAAAACCTCAAAAAATACTCTTTCTGCTTATACTAAAGGGGCGGAAGTAGGAACTTCTTCTGGAAAAACAATGTTAGGTAAGATAGAAAGATTAGACACTAGATTTAGTAAAGTACAATTAATTGCTGTTCCATATATAGATAATACACCAGCTGGCGCTCCTGTTGTATTTAATGAATATACAATTCCAGATGTTATAGATGGTAATAATACTATAGAATTTACTCATACAGGTTTAGAGGTTCCTATAGATGAAATAACTATAATAGAATTTAATATAAATCAAATAAATTGGGATACATGTAAAGCTTTAGAAACAAAAGATAATAGATTATTTTGTGGAAACTTAAGTAATACAACTATAAAAATAGATACTGACTTTACAGTTTATTCTTATAGTTATACAAACAAAACTCATCAGACTTCTCAAAACCCTAATTTATATCATGATTTAATGTATTCAAGAGCAGGGTTAGAGTTTAACTCATTATTTAATGTTGCTCAAACTAATATAGTTTCTCCTAATATGTATGGTGGTAATAGTTATACTTATGCTACAGATAGCGAGCTTTATAATAATGGAGATGGTCATTATAAATATATTAAAGGACCAAATAATGTGGCTTCAGAGGGCTCTCCTGGCGCAGCATATTATTATGGAGCCTTAATGGGAACACCAAATTCAGATTATAATTCAGAAAGGGGTATTTTTGGAGCACAAAGTCATGGTTTTGATACACCTAATGAAGACGGTGAACTAGAAGGTGTTAGGGTGACTTTTAGAATGTTAAATTATGATAGAGCCCTTCAATTAGATACCACATCTCTTTTGCAAAACACTCCAATAGGTAGAGTTAAAGTAACTGCTCCATTTGAAAATGTGGGCCTTCAAAGTGATGTAAATAATTTTTATAAAAATTATGCTAATCCTATATACAATTCTAATCATGTGGGATATAGAAGGGGTGAAATTTATAGATTTGGTATATTATTTTATGATAAAAAAGGCTCCCCTTTATTTGTTAAAAAAATAGGAGATATTAGAATGCCAGAACATAGTTGCGAATATCTTGTTCCAAAGTATAATGAAGATGGAAATGTAATTGGTTTTTATCAACCACACCCTTACTATTATCAAGTATCAAGAAATGTGAGAGACCATGGGTTTAAAAAAACTAGTGATAATCAGTACAATAATGCAACTGCCGCTAAAGCAGTAGGAAATATTTTATATCCTTATTTTGAAGTAAAAATATCATCTAAAACATCTAAAATTATAAGTGGATATTCTATTGTTAGAGTTCCTAGAGATGATAATTTTAAAACAATAGTTACTTCAGGAATTTTATCTAGAGCAGAATATCTTGCCTCAAATTTATATACTGAAAATAGTGATGTAAACGACGCTAAAGATAGTTTTGTTAATCCAACTTTTCCATTATGGACCCCTATTATTCAAACATCAGGCGGCGCCTCTAATGTTGGAGGGTGGTTTGACGATGCGGATAAAAGTAGATATTATGGTTATGATGAAAACTCTTCTAGTGTTTATACTATAGATTCTCCAGACGCCTTATTAAATGATTCTTTTTTTTATGAGCATAGTTCTGCAGATAGATTAAAAATTGTAGAGTCCGCATATTGTTTAAAACAAAATATTAAACACACTAACGAAGATGGTACTCCAAAACAAAATGAATCTGGCGCTATAAGCTTGGATTTATCAGACCAAAAGTATTATCCAAGTGGAGATGAATCGCAAGGATATGCTTTTGATGAAACGGGTGAAGATTCACGATATGCTACTTTGGGGGCTGAATCATCTATGAATCAATTTGCTTGTTTATTATCTAGAAATTTATTAGAAGGTGGTGATGTAGATGTATTTCAAGATGAAATAGAAGCAGGTGCCTGGGAATTTAAATTTAGTAATAGTAGTAATTGGTGGCCAGGTAATATAATAGATTTTAATAATTCAAATGCTGATACTTCTTGGGACTCATCTAATTATGCATATTATAATGAAGTTCATGGTATAAACGAAAGTTATGGCACATCCCCTTCAGGAGATATTCTTAATCTGGGTTATTATACTAAATATTACTCTAAAAGAATATCTTGTTATCCACAATATAGTTTATGTTCAACAAATTTTGCTGATTCATCATTAACTCAATATGACACATATTTTAGTGGCGATGCTTCTGAAAACTTTACTCAAGCTTTACCATTTCAAAGACTACAAAATTCTGATTGGGATAGTTCCCCTACAGATTTTTGGACTAATAACCCAACAGATAATTTCCCAGAATCTTTTATTACTTATGCAAAAGTTGTTGCAGCTGGAGAAGAAATTTTTACAGACCAAACAAATGCTTCTAAAAATTACATTAATGGAAATGTGTTTCAAGAATTAGATATACCATCAGAAAGGTGGGCTAGGGCTATAGGTTATTCTGATAATGGTGATAATAGTTATGTAGATACTTTAAAATATACTTTAAGTTCAAAAAAAATAATGTTGTCTTTAGAAAAAGCAGGTCAATTACCAGTAACAAGACAACAAATTTGGAGTCAAAATGGAGCAGAATATGTAGTAGGAGGATTAGGTAATAAAGATAAAGGGCGTTCTACTTATAGTCCTGAGGTGACAATAGCGCAAATACATAGAAGGCTTAATGCAGATGGTATGTATGGTGGATATTCAGATGGTGCTTTTTCAAGAAATAGATTTCAATCACTTGGTCATTATACTGCTGTCGGTGACCCTATTAATCAAGTTTTTGGACAATCTCAAGAAGATACAGGAGATAATGGTAATGAAGTTTTTGGTGGAGATACTTTTATTGGATATCTTGACCATAAAACAAATCACAAAACATCAGAAGGAGATAGGGCTGTGTGTATAACATATCAAATTCCTTTAGAGGCTGATGTAAATTTAGATTTAAGACATGGGTTGTTTTTTGGTGGCTCTAATGCTAATATACCTAGGTTTATAGAAGATGATTATAGTTATAATGAAAGTTATAATTCTGAACAAAACATATTAAACTTTCTTATAAGACCTCCTGAATTAAGAGAGGTTTTTGAGTGGCCATCAACAGTTGCTTGGTCTGAGCAAAAATTAACAGGAGAGTATCAAGATTCGTATTCTATTTTTCCTATTAATCAATTTAGAGATTTAGATTATGTAAGGGGCCCTATTACACAAATGTTTGTTTTAAAAGATAATTTATTTAGTTTACAACATTCAGGAACTGCTAAGTTAAGTGTAAATCCAAGGGTTTTAATTAAAACACAAGACGGTCAAGATATTCAAGCGGCTACAGGTACTAGTGCTGCTTTAGAAAGATATGATTATATTAGTCAACAATTTGGTAGTCAACATTTTTTTGGAAGAGCGGAAACCGATAATGCTGTATATTTTTATGATGATTCTAATTCTTCATTTTTATCATTAGGAATGAAAGGAAAACAAGGCGGTGGATTTGGAGTGACTTCTTTGGGTATTTCTACTGGAATGCAATCATATTTTGATAAATATAAAAATTTAATTATTAATGATTCTCCTTTAACTAATGAAGTTTTCAATATAGAAGCAAGTTATGATTATAACGAGTCTTTTATTGAAATGTATGATTTTATATCAGAAGGAAGTGGTGGTATATCTATAGGCCACGACCCAGAATATAGTGAAGTTTTATTAACACTAAAAGCAGAAGGGAAGCCACCTGAAACTATTGTGTATAGCGAATTATTAGGTGCGTTTACATCTTTTATATCAAAAAGAGCGGCTGACTATTTTAAATATAAAGGTAGGTTATATTGTACTTATAACACATCTGATAATCCTTTATCTGCAATATATTTAGCTAATGGATATCAAAATGAATACGAAAATTATGATTCTTTTAACGGCTCAAGTGTTCAAAGATATTTAAATTTTGGAGGAATTGATTATTACATTTGGGATTATAATAATATTAATGGGGATGATTTTATTTATCCAGAAGACTCTAAAGAACTTATAGAATCAGAAATATATAAAGAGCCTTTTGAGTTAGAAGTTATATTTAATGATGAACCTTTTCAAAGTAAATTATTTGACAAAATTCAACTAATGATGAACTCTGATACTAGTGAGGGATACAAGTATAATTATTTTCGTAAATTTGTATTCAAAGGAGCAGGAAATGAAAAAGAAGTAGTGGAATTTGATAGAGGAGATGAGTCTCCACTTTATTCTGCAACAAATAATTTAACATCAGTAAATGCTGATGGGCGAAAAACTTGGTATAGTGTAAAAGACGCTATACATTATGCCCCTATGAGAAGATTAGAGGCTTCTAATAATGAGCTGAATAGAGAAAATACAATTAGGGGTAGTTATGCTAAAGCAAGAATGACATTGGGATGGCCAATAAATGGAGTTTTTGTAGATGAAGCAATTGAATATGGGAGTATAAAAAGTGAAAAATTTAATATATTTTCTGTTTTGCCATTCTACAGATATTCAAGAATTTAAAATAAAAAACTATGGCAACAAACTTTTTTCCTACAGATGATTTAAACAGCTTACAAAATGTTGCTGGTGGAACATATAAAGGTCGTACTTTAGGTATGACAAAAAGAATAGAGGAATCTGCTCAAAGTATGTTAGATATGTATCAAGGAACAGATTTTGCAAATAATCCTAATTTTATAAGAGATTTTAATATATTTAAAAAGGCTTATCCAGGGCAAGAAAATCAGTTAATGAGTTTATTACAAGGAAACACTTCTAATGTAACAAGCAATATAGTTTCTGATGCAACAAGTAATGTAGTTTCGGGCATATTACCACCTATTGGCCCAACTGTAAATGCAATAGATAATTTACCATCGTCTATTCCACCTATTCCATCTACACAAACTGCTGCTCAAAACCTTTTACACCTTGAGCCATCTAATATTTCAGTAAGTCAACTTCCAAAAGAAGGTCCAGGTTTTTTAGGGATTAAAAATCTTTTAAGGGGACATAGCAAATTAGATTTAATGATGCAACAAGGTAAAGAGCTTACATCTAATATGAGCCCCACCGAGGTTACCGCGGCATCATCAGCGTTGGCTCTTGTTAGGCCACAGGATTGGTTATCTGATGATGATGTAACTACAGTAACAGGAAGGGAGGTAATGGGTAGAGGATTACAGTTTGCTAAAGGCCTTGCTACAATGCCTTTAAATCCAGTACAAGGTATAGTTGATATGGTGTCTGCTCCTGCTGGATTGTTTAAAGATTTAATAGCAAGAAAAAACGCTAGAAATAAAATTAAAAGAGATAAGCATTCGGAGCTTTTGGCTGATGTTGCTGGAGAACAAACAAGTCGTCAAACTGGAAGATACAAGTCTGACTTAGAGCAAAAGTTAAAATATATGGAAGATTTAGGAATGAATATAGGTGAGACAACTTATGCTAAAAAAGGTGCTCAAGTTAAAAGTGGTTCTTCAAAGAAAACTATTAAACCAGAATTTTATGATTATTTATCAGATGATTATAAAAGATTTTTAAGTAAAAATTTTAGTAAAGGAGGGGGTGTAGATAATATGAACAACGGAGGGCAAATAGACCCCCCTATTGTTCCAGAAAATTCAGACACCTTAAAGTATTCCAAAAACTTAGCTTTATGGAACCAATATAAACAACAAGGCGAAGATTGGCAGCAACAAAAAGAAAATCCAGTTTATGAAACTTTTGATTATAATTTGAACCCAGTGGGAGGAGTTCCAGATTTTGGACTACCAGCTGGGAGGGCATTAAAACTTTTTGGCTGGCTTGCTAATTATATAAAAACATTAAAGTACGGAAAAGATATTAATAAAACTCATCAATTAATAGAGGGAGATATTTCTCCAGGTGAGTGGCATGTTAAGGGGATTAAAGAAAAGGGAGGTAGATTAGCTAAAGGAGGAACTGTAGACCCTCCAACAGACCCCCCAGTAGACCTTCCTAAAGTTTGGACAACAAGCCAGCCGTATGAAGATTGGTTAGCTTTACAATTACAAGGAAAAACTTATGGAATGAATAAGTTAAAAGAGCAAGGGGTTAATTTAGATTCATTACTTCTTACTGGTCATTTAAAACCATATTTAAAACCAGAAGCTGTTAAAAATATGTGGGAAAAATATGGAAAGTTGTTTTCACAATTAAGCGTGGAAGATAGAGCAAAATTATTAAATGTGTCACAAGATGTTATTCCTGATGCTATGGATTGGGAACAAGCGCAAAGTATTTTTAATAAAGCTAATATAAGTGAATTTGTACAAGGAAATAAAGGTGCTCAAAATATTGTTGATTTAATTAATAAATATAATTTAGGAAAAACAGTACAACAAGGAGTTCAAACAGGTGTTGATGAAAATGTTCCAAGAGCCATTAAACCCTTTATTAATGTAAAAAAAGAAATGGTAGAGAGTGGTATTAATTTAGAAAAAGGAGGTAGAGCTGTAGGCCCTTCTCATGAACAGGGGGGTATTCCTGGTTTTACAAAGTCTGGTAATATGGTTGAGTTTGAAGGAAATGAAATGATATTTTCTAAAAAAGATTCTAATGTAATAGAAAAATTAAAACGCGGTGGCGATACAAACGCTTTAGGGAAATATGTTTCTAAAGCTATGGATAATTGGCCAGGCGGATATTAAAAAATAAAATATGGCAGATAAAATACACATACATGGAGGGCATGACCCTGACGGAGAAAAATCAAAAATGCATTTATCAGAACATGCTGCCATTGGATTTTTTGATTTACTTAGTCAACTACCTCAAGGTTCTGATGTTTACCTTACTAGTGTTTTTAGGGACCATATGCATTATATGCACAATGAAAAGTCTAATCACTCTAAAGCAAGTTCTATTGATATAAAAGTAACAGACCCTAGATATAGAAGTATACTTGATTTTTTCTTTGAAGACTATGAGCATTTAGACCATGATGAATTAAATTATGGTAAAAATAAATATAATAAGAATTTTAGAGGAGAAAATAACAGATTAACTTTAACTCCACATGGAAAAGCCTGGTTAGAAAAACATAATGCTAGAATATTAGATGAAAGAGGTAGGCCAGGGGCTGCTCATTTTCATATAGATTTTCACATGCCAGGTGTTACAGATGTAAGTAATACTTACAGCTTTTCAGAAGATGGTCAGGTCGCGAATTTAAGTCATGGAAAAGGAGAAAATAAACATTATTTTAAAGGTTATTATTACGGAAGTAGATATAAAAGTTATGAAGAGCAAACAATTATAGAAAATGGTCAAGAAATTAATTGGACTGAAAGTAATGAATATAAAAATATACTTGCTTATTTAGATAAAAGTAAAGTTGAGCATGATGAATTTGGGTATGTATATGACTTTTCTGCAGACAGTGATTTTAGGATTAATGTTTTACCTACTATAAAGAATGCATCTGCAAATGCAAAAGGGGGTGAAATAATATCCCCTATTGCTCAACCAGAGCAAGAGGTTATAGTGGGGCCAGAAGAAGAAATTAAGCCTTTAGAATTTCAGTACGAAATACAAAAAGGGGATAGTTTATCTAAAATAGCAAAAAAATATAATACTACTGTAGAAGAGTTAATGGAGGCTAATCCTTATATTAAGGATAAAAATAAAATATATACAGGCAAGACATTAACTATTCCAGGAGAAACTCAACCTGGTGGCTCTTCTCCTACTATTACAACAGGGGATAAATATACTGGAACTAAAGTAAATCCTCAAGATATATATAATTATTTAATAGACGAACATGATATTTCTCATAATCATGCCATGGGTATACTTGCTAATATAGCAGGAGAGTCTTCTTTTGATAGTTCTGCTATAGGTGATAATGGGGCTTCTTATGGTTTATTTCAATATAATAAATCAGGAGGTAGAAGAGAAAATATGATAGCTTTTGTAGGAGATGATTGGAAAACAGACTGGAAAGGTCAAGTTGATTTTATTTTCGAGGAAGACAATAAAGATTCTAGAATGAATCAGTATTTAGGAAATGATTACGCTACTATAGAAGACGCCGCTCATAGTTTTATGATAAACTTTGAAAGGCCTGCTAATAAGTCTAAAGCAAACTCTAAAAAAAGAGTTAATAAGTTATATAATAATTTTGCTACAGAAGAGGTTTTGCAAAAGGGTTATGAAAATAAAGATATAACAAATAATGAACTTCAGGACCCTCAAACTGAGTTTGAAGAAATAATAGAAAAGATAGATAATGGAGATGGAAGTGCAGAGGAAATTATAAAAGAGCTTGAAAGTGTAAATGAAAAAATAAATAATCAACAAAACAGTAAAAAAGAACCAAAACCATTTCCTGTAAAAGTTCCTGATGACGCAACAATTGAACACGGCGCTGCTTATTGGACGGATGAAAATGGAAATCCTCAAACCGCTGTTTTAAATGATGATGGCGAATGGGTTCAATATAGTGAAGAGGACCTTGTAATTTATGATGAAGGACTAGGAAGTGATTGGGAAGATGAAGAAGATGAAGAAGAGATTGTATTAAGTATTGACGATACTAAAGAGCTAATAACTAATTATCAAGAAGAATATCAAAACTTACTTGAACAACTAGACACTGCTGGTCCAGATGAAATACCTGAAATAAAAGAAAGAATTAAAGAATTAGATAATTTAAGAAAAGGCTCTGAAGGAATTCTGGGAGAATGGTCAGATGAAGAGATACTTGAATTAAATAAAGATAAAACTAAACTTTCTCAATTAGATTGGGATGGTGATGGTATTCCAGACCTTTTAGATGGAAATCCTGCATTAAATAAAAATATAGGCCAAGATGATGAGTATTTAACTACAAAAGATATGTTAAGTCGCTATATGCCTATGATGCAGAAAAATTTAAAAAAAATATATAGTAAAATATTTGGCCCTACTAAAGATGAAGTTATAGAATGGATGAGGGGTGAAACAAATGGTGTTCCAAATTCTTTATTTGTTGAGTTTTTTGGAGGAGACCATACACTATATAAAAATCTTTATACAAAAGAAGAGGCAAATAAAACGCTTATAAAAAGTTATGGTAAATATGATATAAGAAATCAACCACAACCATACCCAGAACAAAAGTTTACTCCTAATGCTGGTGTGTATTTTAAAATGAGTGATTGGTCTTTTACTGATTTTCATGAAGACGGTAGTACGTTAAGGGTAATGGATTGGAGTAAAGATACTGTATTTTTTATACCTGCAGAAGATTTTGGTGTATTATCACCAAATCAAGACCACCATGGAAATCTTGATTATTGGCTAGACGACGAAAGCCAAACAGAGATTTTTCTTTTGTCAAATTTAGACAACATGATTGCGTTTAATAGTGAGGAAGAGCTGCATAATCATGCGGGTCCAGATGGAGTAATGATTAAGGCACTTACGAATGAAGATTTAAATCGGGCACTAGATAATAGGCCAGTAGATGGCTTTCGCGATTACGCACATACTATGTTTAATCAAGCTGTAGAAGCTTCTAGTCAAGCTGATTGGGAAGAAAGAATGTTTACTTCATATGAAGATTATACAAAGCCCCCTTTCCAAGATTATCAATTTTCTGACCAATTTAAAGCTAAATATTTTAGAGGAATTCCTCATGATGATGATACAGGACTTCCTTATACACCAAGTGATATCGATTCTTTATACACAAGACCAGAAGATGTAAATATTATTGTTCCAGGTGGACTCAATGAATTAATAAATACACAGCATGGCGACCCTAATAAAGGAAAGTTATCTTTTGGTAGCATGCTTGTTCCTGGGGGAATGATAAATGATTTTGAAAATTTAATAGACTTAAAACAAGAGGGATATATTGTAGACCTTCATTATGGCGAAACAGTAACTCCTGATGGGCGTAAAGGTGTAATGATATATCCTCCTGGCTCTACTGTAGATAAACATGGAGCTTGGGTTAATCAACATGGATATGCTTATTATTGGGATTCTAATGGAAATTTTGAAACAGCAACTAAGTTTTATACATATGAAGATTTTGCTGGAGGTATAGATATAGAAGGAGATTCTTTAGAGAGAGGTATGGATTTTATGAGCAAAATAGCAGATGTTGAAAATGGTGGTTTTTGGGATGTTAAAACATCTACTATGTTTACTGAGTCTGGGGTTTATAGAGATAGTTTTGGTAGATTAAAAAGAGTGGATGAAAATGGAATAGAATATAAAATGTCTGATGATATAGGAAATATTCCTTCTGATAGCGTAGTTGGTTATTGGAGACCCACTAATAAAGGTGTTAAAACCGCAAAAGAGCTTGGAATGATTTATGATGATGATACAGACCATTTCTTTAAAAAAGGCTCTTACAAAAAAAATGGAGTGTGGTTTACTGCTGATGGTTTAGAGATTTTATTAAACGATAGAAATGTTGAAAGCTATAGAACGCATCATCCAAAAAATCTTAAAAACAGTGAAACATTTAAAAGGAAGGGGTGGAAGTGGAATTCTAAAGAAAATTTTTGGATGCCTCCTGAAGCATATAGAGGAGAAGATGGTAGGTGGTATATCAATCAAACTGTGAATAGCCAATACGGAAGTACATTTGATATTGTTGAAAACCAAACTTTTGAAAATAAACGGTCTAATAGAAGTACTATAGGTGTAAATTGGGAAGGTCCGTCTGGAAATGCGGATAACGTTTCAATAGAAGTGGCTATACCTATAACTAAAGATAAATATTTTATACCAGACCCAGATGACGAGGGTTATTCAAGTGAGGAAAATTGGAAAAATAATCAATATACTGAATTAGCACACAATTTTACTTATGTTTATGATGGAGACTCTGATGAACAAACTTATCCTGGATTAATAAAAGAAGGTACAAGCCAAATGTTAAGAGCAAAACAGCTATATAACGCTGATGTATTAGCTAACAAGGGATATGTTTGGTCTGCGGAGCATCGTAAATGGTTTCAACCTGGTGTTACAAAAAATGCAAGCGGAGAATATGTAGATGAGAATGGTTATGTTTATAGACAAAATCGCCGAACTTATAGTAATGGTACTCCAGAGTGGACTTGGCAACACACTCCAACATCTATGCAAAACGAAGGTTGGGTTAAAGTAGGAGATGGATACTTACCGCCAGGAACTTACGTAGATGATGATGGTGAACTTAGGGTTATGATTGGGGGTAAGAAAAATGACTTACTTGATAAACATTTTTGGTATAAAGATGTAGGAGATGGTGAAGATGAAGGAGAGTCACACCAGATTTTTTACAATGAAGAAGATGGATATTATTGGGAAGATGACGAGGGTGAAAAACAAACATTTAATCCAGTAAATAATCCAATATATAGAGACAGAAATTTTCTTTCTGCTTATAGTAAAAGTCAAAGTGAGGAACTTCAAGAATTGGGTTATGTGAAAGCGCAACTGGAATATCAGTGGGGTGATGAATTTGATGGATATGCTGGCTCTGAACATACGGATACATATAGAACTAATTATCTTCCCCCAGGTTCTTATCAAGATGATGAAGGTATTTGGAGAGATGAAAATGGAAATAGATGGGTGCTGACATCTACTGGTGGTGGTGGCGGACTAGACTCTACGTTTACTCCTGTAGCAATGGACGAGGCCCAGTATGAAAATTACATACAAGGTTTAGATGATTCTATGATTACTAATAATCAAATGGAGAGTCTTGTTGGTAAATGGGACCCATTGGGTAGAGCTCAAGAAAAAATAACTAATTTTTTTAAACAACATGGGGAATCTGCCCTAACAGCTTTACAAGCAGGTGTTGGTCTTATTGGCCTAGGAAAAGCATTAAAAGACATTCCTGTAGAAGAGAGGCCTAAGTTGTCTGCAGATTTTAAAGCTTTTCAGAGAATGTCTAAGGAAATGGCAACTTCTGGAATGGACCCTAAGACTAAATATGCTATGAGAAATGAGCTTACAAATGCTTATAACTTTGGTATTAAAAATGCATTAAGAGCATCGGGTGGTAGTAGGGCTACATTTTTAGCTAATGCAGGTGTATTAAATGCAAATAGAGTTGAGGGATTGTTAAAAATGGGAGCTCTGGATTCACAACAAAGATTAAAGAATGTAGAGCATTACGGAAAAGTTCTTAACTTTGCAGAAGAGTTTACTTTAAAAGGTAAGACTGTGGAAAACAAAGCTAAATATGACGAGGCTGTTAGAAAGTCTCAAGTATGGGGAACTGTTGGTTCTTCTATTTTGGGTAAAATTCTTGGAGATATGTCTTATAAAGAAACAATGAAGCATATGCAACCAATGATAGAAGAGGGCATGAAAAATATGCAATATCAATTTGAAGACATGTTTTCTGAATGGGAAGAAAAAATGAACGACCAAGTTATTTCAAATGAAACAATAAATCCAGAGGAGTAATTAAAATAAATTATGTCAGAATATTTAAATATAATAGGTAATTGGTCTAGTGCTGCACAAAGTGGTAGGGATAGGGCTAGGCAAGAAATAGAAACGCAGCAAAAGTTATTGCAAACCCAAATGCAAAACTATATGCAAGAGCAAAAATTAGAAATGAACTATACTAATAGAATGACGAGTATAGATAGTCAAGCTCAATATTTAGTTCAAAATGCTATACCTAGACATAAAGCTGATATGAAAAATATAGTTCAAGATGCTGAGAATAAATTAAAAAATCAACTTAATTATTTTGGAGGAGACTTTACTAAGTTTATGCAAGCGGGTGGTAGGCAGGCTATAAACGAATATAGAGATTCTATTTTAAATAGTGATGTGGCTCAAATTATATTAGCTAATCAAGGAGAGGTTGCTAAGTATTTAAAAGATTTAGATGAAAATCCTCATTTAATTTCTGATAGGGATAGGCAAAATTTTAAAAAATACATGGATGGCGAAATGGGTTCGTATGTGTTTGCTGGTTCTTATACAGATAAAAAGAAACCTAGTGACAAAGAATTTCAACTTTATGGTAGTGTTGAGGAGGCTTACTTAGCAAAAAACTATTTTGAATATTTACAAGATTATATGATAGATATGGGAATGGACGACCTTGATAAAGACGAAAATGATTATCAAGATGAATTGTTGTATTATGTGTCAGGTAGAATGGGAGAAAAGGAATTTACTGAATGGCATCAAGCAGACCAAAATGCAAGAACTATGGCTAATCATAAAAGTCATAGTTATCAAATAAAAGATGCTTTTGCTAATATGGGAGGATATGGTACATTAAATTCCCAATATAAAGACCATGAGCAATATTTCTTTAACATGGAGCAAAATAAACAATCTATAGAAAATCTTGAACTTGGCTTTGAATTTAAGCCTACTATAGATGGGGCAACTAGGCAAACTCAAAATAAACTTGTTTATGGACACAGTATGCTTGGAACTAAAAAACAAGAAATAGTTGAAACTTTGTTTGGTAGTAAGGGTTCTAATTGGAATGGTAAATTAAGCTTTGAGGAGGTTATGGCTTTACAAGGAAGTAGAGAGGCGACTGTATATGGTGAAGAGGGAAAGGTTTTAATTGCAGGTAAAGAATATGATAATGATTATGGATTTTATAATCTAAATGATGATTGGCATGTATATGATACACAAATGATGTTTAAAATAGATACTGGAAGAACAGATAGATTTGGTAATCCTGAATATAAACTTGTTACTAGAGAGCAAATAGAAGATAATATTAATAATGAAAATTGGCATAATAAAAGAAAAATACCTACTTTGTGTATTGTATTAAGAGATGATGACGGCGCTATTACTGGAAAAGGTTATGATGATTTTAGATATGTAGAGCTAAACATGGATAATGATGTGCTTATGTCTAAGTTAGACAAGAACTTAGGGGAATCTCATTTTAGAGCAAAAACTAAAGGCCCTAGGGGTGGAGGTCAGCATCAATTATATCAATGGCAAGAAGGAAAGCCTTTTGCTTATAATGTTGAAAATACTCGTAACTTAGTGGGTACTGTAGACCCAGGAATAAATAAGGTGTTTAAAAGTCATAACTTTAATGATGAAATAGATTTTAAAGCTCGTGCTATATTGTTATCTACAGTAATGGAGGATTCAATGGATATTAATCCATCAGAAAGCTTAGAGTATATGGCAAGCGCAGAGGGTAAGGTTAAATATAAAGAGCACATTAGGGCTTTAGAAAAAGGAGACTATAGTGGTTATATAAAATTATTAAGAGAGGCAGGGTTAACTGATGATGAGATTATGAGTATACAGGATAATGCTGAATTAATATACTCAAGCTATATGACATACGGAACTGGTCAAGAAGAAAAAAAATAATATATGTCTACAACAAAAAGAATATTTGACGAATCAATTCGTAGCGGTATAGACACACCAAGGCAAGGGGCTAGTTTATACGATAGAGGAAGAACTGAACCTGAACAAAATATACCTATAAGTGTTAGAGATGTTCCCACACAATATTTAGAACAAGAAGCTCAACCTCAAGACGGGAAATATGGCTTTGTTAATCAAGATGTTTTTGATAGACCTCAAAGAATTAAAGATGAATTATTAAGAGGGCAAGAACTAGGTTATCAATACTCTCCTTTTTTTAGTGGACAAAAATATCAAGAAGAAAGAATGTCTGTAGCAGAGAAACTAGGCCTTCCTAATGAAGCGGGCCCTGAAGTTTGGACAGCTGCATTGAATTCTGATATAACAAAAAATACATATACAGTAGGTGGTCAATTAATAAGAAGCGTTACAGCTGGTTTATTTGGAGATTTAATCTATAATACTTTAGGTGATTTATGGAGTTTGGGAGAAAGTATTATACATGAAAGTAGTAGACTTCTTGCTCATGGGGTTTCTTATGTGGGTCAAGTAGGAATGGGTGAAGAATGGGGTGAAGAAAAAAGAGAACAAATAAATAGAAATGCTGCGGATGCATCTGAAAAAGGACTTCAAGGATTTGAGCTTTTATTTGGTTTTGATTACACAAGTTATGTATCTGATTTTCTTTATGAAGTAGGAGATTGGTATGGAAGTTTTGATGAAGATATTAAATATAAAGAAGAATTAGAAAAAAACTTTTTTACTAAAGATGAAAATGGAAAGATTCAAATTAGCTACGAACAAATGGGTCATCTTCAGTTTTGGTATACTAAAGTAGCAAGGCTTATTCCTAATACAGTGGCTTTTGCTTTTGCTGCAACTAAGGTTAGTAAGCTTGCTAGATTAAGAGTTGGAGCAACTTGGTTTGGTGCTCAAAATGTTGCTAAACCATTAAATATAGTAACAGGATTAGGCGCAAAAGGAATTAATAATGCTGCTAAATTTTTTGGCTCTAAAGGAATGGGAAAAATGCCTCAAATGATTTGGAAAGGAAAAGATGTGGCTGGGTTAGCTGGTGGTGCTATAGGTGGTAATATGTTAGAGGGAGCCATGCTTGCAGGACAAGCACATAGAGAGGCTTTAGAAATGGGGGCAACTAGAGACCAGGCGGCAAGCGCTGGTCTTAGAACTTATGCTGATAATTTTGCCTATTTACATGTTGATGCTATGAAGTGGTTAATAATGTCAAAGTTTGTTGGTGGTGTGGGTGCAAAAATAAAAGCGACTTCAAAAGGAAGTTTTATTCCAGCTTTTACAGAGTTGGCAGTTACCAGTGGTATAGCTTATACAGATTTTAGAATGGAGCAAATTCAAGAAACTTATCAAGATTGGTCATCTCAAAGAAGAGCTCATGCTGCTGTAGGTAGAGATTTTATAATAGATGGTGTTAATTACCAAGAAGGAGGATGGGGTAAGCCTGGATTCTGGGATTATTATAATAGTCAACATGCTATGGAAACTAGGGTTTTATCTGGAGCAATGGCTTTAGGGCCTGGTGTATTAGGAACTATTTCCCCTGCGGCAAAAACTTTTAAAGAATTAGTTAACATTGCTGCATTAAGAAGTCATGAGTTAGATAAAAAAGTTGAAAGCTCTGGCCTTACAGACAACAATGATTATAATTTAGTTTTTGCTAGGGCTGCAGCAAAAGCAAAAGAAATGGGTCTTAATCCAAATGAATACACTCCAGACCAAAAGGCTGTAATAGAAAAAGAAATAGCTAGAGAAAACTTTTTGTTAGGTGTTGTTTCTGAAAGAAGTACAGAGCTTGGTATGGCTCAAATAGATAAAATGGCTGGGGATGGAAAAATAACCAAAGAAGAAGCAGAGTCTTGGAAGGAGTCTTTAACTAAGATGGAGGAGTCTTTTTCTAAATTTGACAATCAAACACTTAAGCAATTAACTCCTCAAGCAAGAAAACAACTAGCTGAAGTTGCTTATTATAAAGACACTACAGAAAGAAGCCTTGCGGCTCTTCAGGAAGAAAAGGCAAATGAAATAAAAAAAGTAGAAGAAACTATTAAAGACCCTAAAGCAAGAAAGGAACAAATAGCTTTTATTAATAAAGAATATAAATTAGCAGAAGATGCATATAAAAATACCATACAAAATTATGAAAAAATAATTCCTAAATTATATTCGGATTCAAAAGCGTTTTATGAAAATGAAATAAAAAAACATAAAGAAAAAACACAAGAAAAAAAAGATGCAATAAAAAAAGAGCAAGAAAAAAAAGAAGCTGTTAAAATAGAAAAAGAACAAGTTAAAGAAAAAGCTAAAGGAAAGATAAGGACAGCTTTAAGTAAATTAGGGTATAATGATTCCCAAATAAACACTCTTACAAAAAAAGAAGCGGCTAGTATAGTTAAAAATAAAACTAAACCATCTAAATATTTTCAATATAAAACTGTTAAACAAAGTGATGGGACCTATGATATAATAGGGCCAGGTGGTGTTGTAGAGGCCACTGGCTTAACTAAAAAGGCCGCTGAAACTATAGTTAGCAATAAAAAGAAAGGACTAAAATTAGTATCTAAATCTAAAGCACAAAGCTTACAAAAACAAATAAATGAATTAAATCAAGAATATTTATCTGAAACTGAAAAAGGAAATACTAAAAAAGCAGAGGCTGCAAGAAAAAAAATGTTAAAACTTCATGCTGAAAAAGTAGCTTTAGAGCAGGGTGTTGAAGAAAGTCATGCGAAAAAAACTGTTGATTCAGCGTTAAATGAAAAGGAGGCAACAAATGAAAAAAGTAAAAAATCATTTAAAACCCCTTATCTTGAAAAACTTAAAAAGGCGCGAGGAATAAAAGGGGCTGTAGTTTATATCCTAAATGAATTTAGTTTTAAAATTAAAAAATTTAAAAAAGGAAAATTTATATCAAAAGCTGAACTTAAAAAATTAAAAGTAGGTGATTTTATAATGAATAGGCTTGGTTCAACTTTTGAAATTGTAGAAATCCAAAAAGACAGTTCTGCTATGGGTGGAATAAAAATAAGAGCACGGACGGGTCTTATGGTACAAGACATTACACTAGAGTCAGGTTTTTCTACCGCAGAGTTAATTTCTGAAGAAGTGGTTAAAAACACATCTGAAGAAGTTGACGGAACAATGGAGCAGGTTAAAGAGCCTAAAAAATCTCCCGCTAAATATTCTAAAAGATATATTGGTTTTGAAAAAGTTTTTCGCGATAAGCTTAAAAGAAAAGGTATTAATCTTGTTGTTTTTGATAGTTTAATGGAAACAGATGAAGGCCTTAGAAGACTAGGTCTTGTTCATGGCTTGTCTATATTTTTAGATGCAGGAACAGCCACGCAAGAAACTTTTTTTCATGAAAACTCTCACATATATTTAGGTGAATTTTGGAACACCCCTGTTGTTCAATCTCTTGTTAGTTTATTAATAAAAAAAGATAAAAACGGAAAGTTTGTAAATCCTTTATTTGAAAATATAAAATATGATTATATAGGAAAAGTTTTATTTAAAGGCAAGGGTCGTGTATATATGTTTTCTCAATTATTAAAAGAAGGAATCCCTGGTTTAGTTACTTATACGGAATGGAGCAATAGGGCTCAAAATAAAGGAAAAACTAGAGCTCAATATTTTAAGTGGGCAAAAACTAAATTAAAAGGATATAAAGAGCTTTCCGCTGAAAACCAAAGATTCATACAAGAAGAGGCTTTAGCTGACCTTATGGGTAAAAAACTAGATGACCAAAGTTTAGATAAAAAAGTTTCAAAAAAAGAACAGCAAGCAACTAAAAATGCAATTAGAAGATTTTGGGATTTTCTTAAAAATATTTTTACAAAAAAAGAAGCAAAAGAAATTTTAGAAAAAACAGGACACAGTGAACTTGCTAAAGAGTTTGATAAGGCTGTGGATAATGTAGTAAAAGACTACAAAAGTAAAGAGGGTTATCATTATACTAATAGGCCTGTAAGAGGTAAGTTTAGTAACTATGAAACTTTAGAACATTTAGACAGGACACCTTCAATAAATAATAGAGTGTCTCAACAACTCGATAATGAAATTGATAATTTACAAGACGAAAAATATATAGAGGAAATTAACAAAAGTCCTTATAGGGAAGATGGAAAGTTAACTCCTGCTGGTAAAAGAAAGGCTAAACAATTTATATTAGACAATCAAAACACCCTTAAAAAACTTCTTGTTAATTATTATCAAGTGTCTATGGACCAAGAGGCTTTAGACCATTTAATGGACAACTGGGTTTCTTTATTAAATCAATCTTTAAGAAATCAAATATCTACTAATATAGAATCGTTTACTGAAAACCAACAAGACGAATTTGAGTCAGAATCAGAAACGGGCACAATGGATGCTTATATAGATAATAAAAGAAGTGGTGAGGGAGAGGGTCTTTCTAATGCCATAAATGAATACGCTCTTTTTGAAGAAATAGATGGAGAAAAGTTTGGGGCTAGACAGGTTAGAAAAATACTCTATACTATTGGTTGGGGGAATAAAGATTTTAAAAACTTTAAAACAAAAGCAAATGAAGCTTTATTAAATTTAAAATTTAACAGAGACCAGTCAAATGAAATGAAAGTATTTGGTAGGTTTATTAATTTATTAACTGAAATATATACAGACTCAAAGTATGAGGGGCCTCATAAAAATATGATAGATAATGTTATTCAAGATTTACACCATGAATTAAATGGCATGAAAAGAATAGATTATCATATAGCTCATTTTAGTAATGGAAAATTACAAATAAAAAGACACGGAACTGTGTCTAAAAATATTATACAAAATGATATTGTAAATAGAGTAAATGAATTTTTAACTATACCTGTTAACAACACCCCTAATTCTCAAAATGTTTTTAGTGGGCAGGAAAGATATAAAGTTAAATTCTTATCAAGACTTGGCGCTTTAAACTCTTTAGTTAATTCTGATAAATCATTATCTGAAAAAAGAAAAGGTATAGCTAAATTTATACATGCTAATTTAATACCTTCTAATTATAGAGAATCAATATCTCCAGCTGAAATAGAAACTATGGAAATAGTTGATGAATTTATACCTACAGAAGATAATCCTGGATTAGTAGCCGAGCTTATAAAAGATGTTGGTATTTTTGTTTTTGACGGTAAAAGACCTTTAAAATCTAAAGAGCAAATAAAATCAGCATTTAAAAAATTATCATCAAGATTAAATAAAGAAAAGTTTACTAGTGATGAAATTAAAAATTTAAAATCTATTATTGATTATTCAATAGAAAACAGCACATGGGATGTTAAAGGGAATTTTCCTAGAGTTAATTTAAACTTAAGAAACGGCAATATAGAATTTAACTCTAAACGAATAACTAAACAAGTACATCCATATGGTGCTATTAAAAAAATAACAAATAGTATTTCTGGTATAATTGCTTTGGGTGAATTTGATTCTCAGACAAGAATGCCAGCAGGTGAAAAAACAAATCTTTTATCTAAAAAACATTCTATAGATTTCTTATTAGAAAAGGTAGAAAACATGACAGAAGAAGAGTTTGGGATTTTTGGAGACAACAAAATAGCTCAAGCAATAAGAGATGGAAAAATTAAAACAGAAGATATTGTTCAAATGATAGGTGGGACTATAAATGGGGAGGCTTATAATGTTGGGTTTGAAACAGCAAATCAAAAAACCATGATGGATATTGCTGAAATTGCAAACGCTATTGTTAGTAAAAAAAGAAATTCTTATAGTCAAAGTGTTTCAATTCTTAGTGATAAAACAATGCAGTTAAGAATTAACAATGTTGAATTAATGCCTTTTAATGAAGCTTGGGAAGAAGCTAAAAGAATACATAATAAAGGAGAGAAGTTTTTAAAAAACAAAGAAGGAGAGGTTCTTGATGTGTTTGATTTATATGACGATAAAAAAATTAAATTAAGAGAAGAGGTTTTAAGGTTAGATAATTTTATTAAGTCTCAACCATCTGAGTTAATAAGCGATGATATAAAAACTAAAATGAATGGTGATAGAAATGCTTATTTAAACTTTTTATCTCTTATAGTGCTAAACTATGCTATAAACAAATATCATGCCAAAAACTTATTAATTGGACCTGCTGAACATTTTACTGGACCTAATGATTATATTAAAAGAGCTGCAGGTTCTGTGGCTATGCATATTCAATGGGACCCAGACTCAAGGATAGAGCCTATAATGTTAAAAGATGTTAAGGTTGATGGTGTAAATAAAACAGATGCTTGTACTTTTATTACAGAGTCTATGGCTAAAAAAATGGTAGAGCAAAAATATGGCGGTATAAGAAAAGTTGGAAAACACTATAAGTTTGTATATAATGGACAGAATTTAGATAACAAAACTTTTGCTAAAAAAGCTGGAGAAAGATTCCCTTTTTATGGAAAAACAAATGTATTTATTTTAACTAAAGATTTTTTAGCAAAAAACCCTGGGTTTAAAAGTATAAATGACGCTTTAGAAACAAGGGATAGAGCTACCCCTGATAATGTAATGCCAATAGCAATGTTTGATTCTTCTATTAAAAATCAAAGCCCAGGTTTATCTAATAGCTTAATAAGCCTTGATAAACTAGCTTCTTTTAATGAAAATGATGGAGAGCTTCTTAATAAACATCAAGATGAGTTATTTAAAGATGGGGATATATATGGACTGGATGGTTCGTTCTTTGGTATACAAACAGAATTAGATAAACAATCTACATCTTCTACTATAGCAAAGCAAATATTATTTCATTTAAATTCTATACCTGCAGATATTAAAAACTCTAGTAATGTACAACAATTATTTGTAGAAGCGTTTAAGGCTAAAGTAGATGAGGTTTTAAATCAACATTTTTTAACTGGAGAATTAACAGACGCTAAAATAAAAAAGGTTTCTGAAAAGTTAGCAAAAGAAGCTGACAATAATATTTTTGCACAAGCCGCTATAGACTTGTTATCTACAGGTAGTTTTGATAACGGAAGTGTTGAGTTACGAAGAAAACTTTCTCAATCTTTATTAAAGAAAAGGGGTTTAAGAATGAGAGGTAAGGGTGGTATAACTTACCAGTCTACTGATTTTGGTGTAGGTGTAAATGTTAATCTTAAAAATGTTTCTACAAATGAAAAACTAGGATTAAAGCCTTATAGAAAAGTAGGAAATAAATATAAACCAGCTCAAATAGCTATACACGAAAATTTAATACCAGGAATAGATGCGGAAACTTTAATTGGTAAAAGAATAGTTTTACAAAGAGTTCCTGCTTCTAAACTGGGTGATGCAGTAGTGGGTGAGGTTACGCAAATTATTAGAGGTTCTGGTAGTATGGTTATGATACCTTCACAGATGTCTGATATTATAGGCTCTGATTTAGATGGTGATGCTTTACATGTTTTGGCAGAACATCAAGATAAAAAATTAAACGACTCTCAAAAGAAATACAACAAAGCCTTAAATGCAATGATGGACCTCATGTTAAGTGATAAGTATCATGTATATATGAGTAAATCAATAGACTTTGGGGGTGTTGTTAGACAAGCTAAAAATGAAATAAACAATACGCCTGGTGTAGAATATAGCAAATCTGATATAAACGATTTAAGTATAGTTAATGATAATAAAAAATTCCGTTCTAATAGAGAGGGTAATAAAAACATAGGTAAAGCTGCCCTATTTAATACTTTATATAAAGTTCTTAGTTCATATGGTATTAGCACAAAAGGTGTCGCTTCTTTTAAAAATGATTTTATAAAAATAAGAAATGGAAAAAAAATAAGATTAAGGTTAGATAATAATTATCAAGGAAAAGATTCTAGAGGATTTAATCTTGCATATTTATTAAATATATTTTTAGACGACGCTAATAAGGGTAACGCAAGTGAGTTAAATATGAACGAGCAAACATTTGGTGCTTGGTCTCAATTACTTGCTAAAGGAATTCCTTTTTCAGATGCCTCTATAATTATGAACGCTCCTGTTATCAAAGAATATGTTGAGATGCTTCAAAACAATCCTAACATGAGTGGTTATAGTGCTATACAAAGCATTCTTAAAAAAATGGGGATAGAAACTCCTATTTATAAATTAGGGCAACCATCAATAGACCTTAATAAAATTAATAGTAAAAACGCTAGAATAGGACTTCTTCAATTATTAAATACATTAAATAACAAAAAATTACAAAACAACTTACGTACTTTGGGTGATTTATCTAATTTAGATAGCAATTTACCTAATACAGGTGTGGGCACAACAGATTTAATTAGAAAAATAATTAACCTTGCATATGATGGTAATAATCAAGTAGTAATAAATACAGAAAAATTATTAAATAAAAAGATTTCTAAAAAAGAAATGCAAGAACTGGAACGCCAACTAAAGATTGGTAATACAAAGCCTATTCTTGATTCTATAAAGTTTAATCATCCTTTATTACAAAGAAATTTTGAAATACTATTAAGACAAACAGACTCTATAAATGCTGACCCAGCATATTCAGGAGACTGGAGGTCTATAATTGAAAAGATAATTCCTTTTAATTCCACAGACTTTAATTATATAAGTGAGGAGGAAATGATTAAAATGGAAAATACTATTCGTGCTATTAGATTGGCTCAAGAAAAAACATTGTATAATTTTAATTTAACAGATGTTTTTGAAGCAGCATATTCTAAAGACGAAAAAACAATGGATGCTATATCTAAAGACACTACAAGCTATGAAAGCATTTTACATTTTGGAATAGACCATTTAGAGAAACTAGCTGATAACTCAGAATATTCTTTTATTAAAGACTTTTTAGATATTAAAACTTTAGACACCGCAACAGTTAGAGAAAGCTCTGGAAACACAACTGCTGTTACTATTAAAAACGGAAGGGTTGTTGCAAAAGGGATAAAGGTTAAGGCGTTAAAGCAAAATAAAAGAGTTAGTCCTAGTAGTAAGGCAATTAATAATCCAGCTGAAGCAAGAAAAGCTTTTCAAAAACTTCCTAAATCAGCACAAAACTTTTTATTAGTTTATGACCTTGCTATGAATGGGCATCATGGGCCTAATTCATTGCTTCCTTATTTAGGAGACCATGCTGCTAAAGTTAGTAATGCAACAAAACAGCAATTAACCTCTTCAAAAAGACAACAAAGTGTAAAGGGTAATCTTACTCAATCTTTTGTTAACGCTGTTGCTGACTATGTAATTGTAAATAATAAAAATATTAATAATCCTATCTATATAGATGAAAGCTTTACTGTAGAGGGTAATAATATTGTAAGAAATAATACAGAAGGAATAAGTGTTTCAAATAATTCTATTGTTTCTGTTCAAGCTTTATCTAATAATGGGACTAATATTACTATATTATATAAAGCTGAAATAAATAAAAAAACAGATAAGCTTACTCTTAGGCCGATTCCTGCTAGTTTTACTATGGATAAAAGAATGCCTACTAAAATAGATGTTCAACAACAGAGAGATAAGTCTATAGAATCTAAAGAGGTAAATGTTATTGGGGATGAAACTTTTTCTCAAGTAGAAAGTAGAGTTAATCATGAAGTAATAGATGAGGTAGATGGTGTAGAAATAAAAGATGATGATGGTTTATATGGTAATGAGGAAAAATATCAATCAGAGGAAGAGCAATATTATAATAATAAAAAAGATGTATTAACTGAACAAGAATATGCTAATCAATTTGTAGGAAGCCATGTTGATATAGAAAAACTTAAATCAGAGGATAGAAAATCTTATGATAGGTTAATGGAGCATTTTGAAAAATATAAAACAGATTTAAATAAAATTCCTATTTTAGAGCAAACCTATTTAAGTAAGGACGAAAATGGAATAAGTGCTATAGATAGTACTGATTTTACTATAGATGATGTTTTGTCTATATTAAAAAATGAAATAAATAATTTAGACCCTATAGCTACAGCTGATATTAGACAAAGATTTAGTAAGGCTTTAGGGGCAAAAATGCACCTATCAACTATTCAACAAATTCTTAAAGCAGCTAAAGAACAAGGCTTTACTCAAGAACAAGTAGACTCTTTGTTAGATTTAAAAGAGAAATTAGAAAGGGGAGAAAAAACAATTTCTTCTGATATAAGTTGGGCACAAATGTGGGTAGATGCTAATATATCTTCTGCAGAAAGGGGTGAAATATCTTTTATACTTAATGAGCTTAATAAGGCTGAGATGCATCATAATAAAGAATCTAGAAGAATAAGAAGAAAAATAAACAAGGCTTATAATAAACTTCTTAAAAGTAGATTAAAGTGGTTTAAAGGGATTCCTTGGTTTGTTCATAAGTTTATTCATGGATATGTTCCTTATGGTAGATTGTTTTATAACAAGTTTGTTTTTGGAAATCTTATAGAAGAGTTTGAAACAGTGGACCCAAAAACGGGAAAGTATTTTAGAAGCTTAAGATTAAAAGATTTTACAAATACAAATGGAACTGTTAGTGAAACAAAGATGAAACAAGCTGGATTAACAGAAGCGGAAATGGAATATTATAAAATGTATGTAGAAACAACTAGTATGTTTGAAGACCATCTTTCTAAAAAAATGGGACCTAATGGAAGGCCTTTATTGGAAGACGGAAGGGGTCCGACATATATACCTAATATGCCAGCCTCAAAACTTGAGATGATGATTAATAGGAATATGACAGCCGCCTTTATAGCTCATAATTATGATGCTAAACTTAGGAACGTGCATGTTGTTGGTGAAATGAACGGGAAACAAGTAACCGCCCCTTTATCTCATTTTATAGAGTATTATAAAGTAAAACAATATGAGCAAGGAAAGGGCTCTCAAGACATGCAATCTAGAAGGCAATTAAGAATGCTTGTTAATCAAGCAAATAGATATGTTAAATCTGGTAGAGACGCTAGTGGACTACCTGTTATCATATCAGATGACGTAGTAGACATTAGTAATGGTCATACTTTTAATAGGTCTTTATCTTCTCGTTCTGGTTCTGCTGAGTTTTCTGCATCATTTGATATACACGGAAACTTAGATAAATATGTTCGTAAAAATCTATGGATGCATGGTTTAGAAACTCAACCTGGGTATAGCTTTAAAGGTATGATGGAAAAACTTCCTTTAATTGACGGGGCCATATCTTACAATTCTTTTAAAAACCAACCATATGCTCAAAGATGGATAAGAGAGCTGTTAAAAGAAAAATTTATACTTCAGCATGGAAGAAAGTCTATTTTTACTAAAGATGGTAAAAGAATATGGGCAGATAAAATATTTGACAATTTACAAAAATGGACAATGCTTATTGGTCTTGGTTTAAATGTTACTGCTGCAATAGGTAATATAGCTATTGGTAAATACAATACATTTAGAAGAGGAGGTCTTAAAGGGTGGGCTAAAGGAGAATCAAGGTTTTGGGGTATAGGACAAAATGGTATATATAGCAATGAAGCTAGAAGAAAGGCCACTGCTATTGCTATAGAGTTTGGGGTTATTACAGACGCTGTAGACCATCAAACAGAAGGTTTGTTTGGTGGTGGCTTTGGTCAAATTATGTTTTTACCAATGTCGGTTTCGGAAAAATGGATACAAAGAGTGGGTTTTATTGGTCAATTAACAAATGAAGAATGGAATTCATTTACAGTTAATGAACAAGGAGATATAGAAATATTAGATTCTGAAGTTTATGAAAAATTAACTAATAATGCAGACCAATATAAATCAGATGTATATGCTGTACAAGGTAGGGGTTATACAGCTTTAGACCAAAGGTTGATGCAAAATTATAGTTTATTAACCAATATATTACAATTTAAGAGATGGTTCCCTACATTTATATCTGATAGATGGGGTGGGGAAAAAATAGATAGATTTAATAGAGGTCAAATAGGCGCAAGTAGAGCTACTTTTCAATTTATGAGAGATATTGTGAGAGATAAAAATATGGATGTTAGAACATGGAGAGGAGAGTTTCATAAGCTTCCAAAGCACAGACAAGAGGCTATAGCAAGAGCTTATAGGGGAACATTAGGAATGGTATTTGTTTTAGCGTTAATGTCAATGGCAGCGGGAGACGAAGATGATGAAAGTGGAACTGTTAAAGAAATGCGAGACTTATTCTGGGACATGGCCTTATTAATGAATGTAGATAGAATAGAGTACTTAATGAGTGTTCCTTCTATAGACACAGGCCTTAATGTCCTTCATGGAATAAAGCATGTTGTAAGTGGAGCAAAATATCAAAGAGATACTAAATACGGCAAGAAAGGACAAAGTAAAGCTAAAGGTGTGATACCTAGGCTATTCCCTAAACCAGTTAGGAGATATTTTGAAAGGGAGATAGATTAAAATTGATATAATAAAATTTAGTATATTTGTATAATATTAAAACGATTAATAATGGCTTATTCAACAACACCTGAAACAAAAGTGACTATTAGTGTGTCTGAGAGTGGCATGAGCTCCTCTCCTACATCTATTAATAGTACACAAACATTGTATGCAATAGACAATAGAACAAAAATAACAAAATCTACTGGAGTAAGGGTTCATAAAGCGCTTAATGGAGGGGTAGTTGTTTTTACTGAAGCTAGTATGGGGGATGGTTCAAACGCTCAAGCGTGGTTATATGTGAAAGTTTTAGATAAAAATACATCTGATACTAATTACTGTTTAGTTACTGTTGCTTCTTCTCCTTTAGGAAGGATTTATAAAGGTCAAGCGGCTTTTATACCTTTATTATGTGAAGGTGGTAGTAATATAACATTTACAACTGATGCCGCTGCTACAGAAGTTGAATGGTGTGTTTGGTATGAAAAAGCTGATGATGCTTTTATAACTAGCGCTGCATTATAATAAAATAAATTAAAGATGGCAAATAAAACGACAGCAACATTAAACATTACAAGTAATATAGGTTCTTCTCCTATAAATTTAAGTTGTACAACTGAACTAAATCAGGCTGGAACCAGCACTGCTATTGATTATCATACAGGATTACATAGATTAGATTTGGAAACAACAAATGCAACTGAAATATTAGACGATGCTAATTATAGTGGCGCCGCTAATATGTTATATATTAAAAATTTAAGTAAAACTTTAACAGATTATTTAATTATAGGTGATACTGCTTCTTCAAATGATATGACTGCAGCAGGAACTATAGGGAGGTTATATGCGGGTCAGTTTGCATTAATACCTTATGACCCTTCTAATGGAAGTAAGCATATTTTAGTAGAACAGTCGGTTGCTAATATGGACTGGGAGTTTATGTTATTTCATCAAGATTAATAATTAAAAAAATAAAAAATTATGGGAAGTTTATTAGAAAATTTAAAAGGTGGTAGAACATCTAAACCAAAAGGAAGGGCTGGTTCTAGGGGTAAATCTGCTGCTAAAGGAAAAGTAGGGGTAACTAGAGGCGCTACAAAAACAAGGGGAGGAAGATAATAATATAAAAAAATAAAATTATGCCTGGAATAAAATCAACCATATATGATGGAGCCATAATAGTCAATGCTAATAAAGATTTAGATTTATCTGGAATAGGTCCAGTATTTGCAAATAAAACCCTTATAAATGGCGCCGTCAATAGAGGTGTTAAAGTATTAACTGTTGACGGAACTTCTGCCGCAACTAATTTTAGTGCAGGAGATAAATTAGTAGATGCGTTAAGTAATAGAGCTATTGGGACAATAGAATCAGTAGACTCGGCTACACAAATAACATTAAAAAATGGAAGTCATATTCCTTTAGCAGATGATGCTGTAATAAGCAAATGGATGCCCTTTGAAATAGTTGCTATTCAAGCTTTAGAGGCTAGTACTATAGATGTTTTAGTTCCTATTACAAATAGATGGCCAGGAACCGTAGCTGCAGATGGGGGGACCTATGTGCCTCATAGTGATTATCAAACTATACCTTCTGGAACCACAGCTAATGTGGCAGGTGCCGCTCTTGAAACTGACCAAGCTTTAACTGCTGGAACTACCTTAGAGGGGAGGTGGAGATTTGTTGGCTCTACAGCTGCTGACCAGCTTGTTTGCTATTTAAAGGCTGCTCCTACACAAACTTTCTAAAATGAAAAAGATATTAATACTATTAGTAGTTTTATGCTCTGTAGCTAATGCTCAAATAGAAGAAGTAAAAAGCTTTTTTAAATACTCTACATTTTATATATCAAGCTCTATGAGCTCTTCTACTCTGGAAGATGGTATGTATAAAATAGAAGATAAAGTATTATTAGATATAACTGAAGTTAATCCATTTGATTATAATTACACTATAGGGTTGCGTAAAGTGGCTCGTTTTGATTACGAATACAAGGTAAAAACCTTTTATGATGGGTCAGAGTCACAGATAGCGAATAAAGCCCCTATAGGCAACGCTAAAGGCTTTGAATACCTTGCTAATATCTCTTTAGTGCGAGACAGGGGGAATGAGTTTATAAATCAGGATTATTTTTTGCGTTATTTGAGTGATTCGTACCTTATTAAAGGTCAATTTGTAGATAATCAAAAATTTGATTTAAAATATATGCTATCTGATGTAAGATGGCGAAAAACTATGGGAAATTTTGATTTTTCTGTAGGAGCTGCATTTAGAATGCACCCAGTTTATGGGTATTTACCTATAAATGATTTTTGGGACCCAGCTGTAACACCATTTTCTGAAATAGCAGAAGATTTTGGTTATGTAAGTGAGCAATGGAGTCAAGCTGGATATGTGAATTATGACTGGTATGATGTATCTAGTGGAGATTCTATACAAGTAGCTCACACAACAGGAGAGTTTATGAGGTATCATTTTGGTAATGCTATAGATGATTATAATGATAGTGAATTACGCAAGCTAGGATTGCAAAAAGAACTATCTGCTGTATTAGGCGTTGCTTATTATAAGTGGTACTCAAACTGGTGGTTACATGGCTGGATGAATGTTCTGCCCTACCACGTAGGCCTTGATAATTATAGCTTTGACTATAGTGATAGCCAATGGAAAGGGGAGAGCATACCAGCCACTGTAGAGTGGGATGCTGGTTTAGTTTTTGGTGTTAAATTTTCTAAAAACTTAGGTTTATTTCTTGAAGGAACTCATCAAAGATTTTGGATGAGACCTGTTTATGAATTTAAGGTTGGAATAAATTACTTATTTTTGTAGTATGAACAGATTACTAATATTATTATTATTTACATTTGGTTATGGATTTAGTCAAACGAATTGCGAACTTTGTGTTGAGCAAAATGGATTTTATTGTGGAGATGATTCTTCTAATTGGACTCAGTATAGTCCTAATGGTTGTGTTCCTAATGGCCTTAATGGGCTTTTCTATCTTAATGATGGCTGGCAAGATTGCGTGGATGGTTCAGACGAGCAAGACGCGGTTCCTACAACCATTCAGGAATGCTCTTCAGAAATTATTGAATGTGATACCGTTTATGTAGATGTACCTGTTTATATATACGAAACAATATTTCAAACAGATACTATATATAATACAGAGTACATAACTCAAATAGTAGTTGACACTATAGTAGAAATTGAATATGAAACTATATTTGAAGAGATATTTGTTACAGATACATTGTGGATGGAAGGTGCGTTAGATACTATGTTTGTAGATGTAATAGAGTATGTAGATGTTTTTATATTTGATACAATAGTAGAAATAGAAACCGAATATGTAGAAATTTTTGTTGTAGACACTGTGATAGAGTATGTAGAAATAATTAATACAGAATATTTAGATTGTGATACAGGATTACCTTGTACATCTAATATTCCTGAAATAATACAGCAATCTAAAAAAGACAAAAGAATTTTTAATTTGCTAGGGCAGGCAATAAAGGAGCCAGATGGATTGTACATCCAAGATGGTGTTGTTAAATATAAAATAAATTAAGTTATGCCAAAAGAAACATTTAAACAAGCTTTTAGGGGTGCGAGAGACGCAGGTGTAAGATATTTTTACTGGAAAGGCAAAAAATATACAACTAGAATAAAAGAAGAAGACCCTGATGAAACGACCTATGACAATAAAAAGAAATATCCAGATAGAAATAAAACTTGGGGAGAAAAGAAAGACCCTAAAGCATTAGATTACATTCCTCAAACTCAAAGAAAAGGAGGGGGTATGATAGAATATAAAAAGGGTGGAAAGGTTAGAGATGCTTTTACACAACAATATGATTAAATTTTAAAATTATGAATATATTTAAAGACAGTAATGACTGGAACGAAAAGTCTATAGTTGGATTTATAGCTTTTCTTATTATGGTTATCGTAATGATAATTGATTTAGTAACTGGCGCTGCTGGTTCAGATTTAGTAATTAACGAATTTGTTTACGATTCATTTGTATGGGTTGTATTAGGATGCTTTGGTATAAGTGGTATAGAAAAGTTTTCTGGAAAAAACAAATGTAAAGATTGTAAAAAATAATGGGTAAAAGGAAAAACAAAAAAGATGATTGGGTAAGAGAGGGTAAAAAACGTCATTGGAAACAAAACATAAAAGCTCTTTTTGGTAAAAAATCTTATGTTATTGATGACTCTGAATTAGGTAAGAGTACAGAGGTTACTGTAGGTAAAAGAAAAACCAAGTTTAAAGGACCTGGTGGAAAAAGAATAGTTAAAGGAAAAGAAAAAGAAGGTGTAGATAAAATGTTTCAAGAGTCTTTTGGGTATAAAAAAGGTGGTTTTTTAAATTATAAAAAAGGCGGAATAATACAACACGACTAATGGCAAAAGAATTATCAGAAGATAGTAAATTTCAAGTTAGTGTTAAAACACTAATAGGTATTGCCGTTGCTATAGCTACTGTTGTATCTGCTTATTTTGGTTTAATGGCTAGTATAAACTCTAAATTTGTAGAGTTAGAAGATAAAGTAGAAGAAGCCCTAGAAGAACCTAAGCCAGGAACAGGAACATATGTTATAGACATGTCTGACCCTGCGGCCTCACAAACATGGCCTCCAACAAGAATGGAGTTTAACATGAAAGATGAGATGGCTAGACAGAAGATTGATAATATAATAAAAGAGTTAGATGAACTTAAAGAAGATATAAAAGAAATTAAAAAATGATTCATAGAATAGACATATCATCATATATATACATCTTAATAATGATGTTTGTGTTTATTTGTGGGACTTCTTTTAGTCAAGAGTTTGTTAACTCTAATGATTTTAATAAAAAAATAGCTAAAGATATAGTAGTAATAGAGTTTTGGGCAGGTTGGAATGCTACCAATGAATTTAAAGAACTTATAAAATTAAAAGATTGTGTGGTATATAGAGTTGATATTTCTACTCATATGGACATTCAAATGGATTATGATATCTCTGCCATTCCGACTGTTATTATCTTTGATAATGGTGAGGAAAAAGAAAGATTCAAACCAAACGTAATGTTTCAATTAGAGGCGAGCAAAAAAACAATACAAAATTCAATAGATACATTAACATTAAATAAATTTCAATAATTATGCCAAAAAAAAATAAACTATCTAGATTTGAAAGGAAATTCAAAAGAGCTAGAAAAAAAGGTAAAGAAACTTTCAAGTTTAGAAAACCAGGTGAAAGTATTTTTAAAAAGAGAGGAGTATATACTACTAAACTTAAAGAAGATGAAACAATGCAAACAGCTCCAAAAGAGGACTCAGGTGTTTCCATTATAAACAATACAGCTGTAGAATTTGAAAAATGGAAACAAAGAATGAACCAAGATACACCAGCAGGTTCTTCTTATAAAAAAGGAGGTGTTGTAAGGGACATGTTTACGCAGCAATATGACTAATGGCAAATTCAGTAATTACATCTGTAGCCCAAAAACTTAAAATTACTTGTTTTAGGGGCGAAAAATTTAAGTTAGTAATTAATGTTAAAGATTCTAGTGGTTCTGATTATGATTTTACTGTTGACTCTTCAGATGCAACTATTGTAGATTCTGTTAAAATTGTTATTACAAAATCAGATGGAACTTACCCTGTAAATGCATATTCTACTGTAACAGAAGAGCCAGAAACCACAGATTCTTATACAGCGTCAGCGGGATTTGTTAGTTTTAACGACAACTCTGTTACAGAAGATGGAAAAATAACCCTTGAAACAAATGATTATATAAGATTATGGGAGGGTAATTATAAGTATTATGTTGCAACACAAAAATCTACTGATGAATATAATCAAACCTATTGGTTGTATGGAGATTTTGTTGTTAAATCTATTAGTCCAAATCCTGATTATTATATAAATTAATGAATTATTCTTTATCAAACAATGATGCATTAGAAATTCAAATTATTTCTTCTGGAGAGCTTACCCTTACTAAAAAGATAAGCTCTACAGAAATGCTTATAAAAGGAAATTCGTATATTAAAAGAATGGTTGATTCAAATGGAAATGAAATATCAAGCTCTTCTTATTGTGAGATTGATGACAATAAACCTATTATTAAAAATAATATTAATTCTATTTCTATTGATACTGATAATGAAATAACAATACAATTAAACACTAAATTTAAAAGAATATGAATTTAACTAGAGAAATAATAGAAGAGGGTGTAAAATCTAAAGGTTATAGGTGGTTTGAAAAAGGAAATTATAATCTTAATATAGTGGGTGTAAGAAACTCTAATACAGGCGTAGAGGTGACTAATAAATTTGATGATAAAATAACAGTATCATTTATGTGTGATGGTGATTGGGAGTTTTATTGTTATGATTGTACTACAGACCCAGGGCGATATTGGGTAGAAAACATCATGAGAAAGGAAGGGGTTGCCGTTCTTAAAGAAGGTCAATATAGAGGCTCTCATAAGATTAGATTACACCAAGGTAGATATGAGGCTTTAGGGCAGAATGGTCCTGTAACGGTATATAGAGACGCTAATAAGGACAATAAGTTTGATTTAAGCGACGATAATACACAAACTGGTTTATTTGGTATAAACATACATAGAGCAACAAAATGGGGAGGTAAAAAATCATCTAAAGTAGATAAGTGGTCTGCAGGGTGTCAAGTAATAGCAGCTAACGATGACTGGCATGAGTTTATGGATATATGTAGAGTAGCTAGAGATACTTGGGGCAATAGCTTTACTTATACTTTATTAGATAGTAAGGATTTAAATATATAATTATGTTAAAAGGAGTTTTAAAATCTTTAATAGGAGACGCAGGTAATATTATAGATAATGTTGTCACCACAAAAGAAGAGAAAATAAGATTAAAAAACGAAATGAAGCAAATGCTTCTTGATTCTGAAGCAGAGTTACAAAAAAATGTAACAGATAGGTGGAAGGCAGACATGTCATCTGATAGCTGGTTGAGTAAGAATGTGAGGCCGATGACCCTTATATTTGTTTTATTATGTACTATGATATTAATCTTTATAGATGCTGGTACAATAGAATTTCATGTAGAAGATAAATGGACTGACCTTTTACAAATTGTTTTAATTACAATTGTGGGTTCTTATTTCGGAGGAAGGAGTATTGAAAAGTTAAAAAATGGCAAAAGGAAATAATTTTAAATTTACAGCTAACAAAAGAAGTAAAAGACCTGGCGTGCACTCCAAAAACGCCTCTAAAGGTCAATCAGGTTATAAAAAACAATATAGAGGACAAGGAAGATAATTATGGCAAGAAATTCATTAGCTGGAAAAAGAAATGGTAAATCTAGAACAGCAAAATTCTATGCAAAAAATAAAAAATCTAGAGATAAAAAGAAGGCTTATGATAAAAAATATCATAGCTCTACTACAAGAAGAAAATATCGTGCTGCATTAAATAGAGCTAATAAAGCTAACAAAAAAAGTAAAAAAGGGGACAAGAAAGATATGTCTCATACGCGTGGTGGAAGCCTTATTTTAGAGGCTCAAAGACGAAATAGGGCTAGAAATAGGGGTAAAAAGTAGTAATTAACATTATTTTGTTGATAAAACAGCCTATTTTTTATGTGTTTTTGTTAAAAATTTAAGATATTAGGCCCAATATTATGAGAAAACCTCAATATTTAACGGTAGCCGCTATATACCTTGATGAAACAAAATCAAGTTTAGCGAGTCAATTAACTAAATTACCTGGCAAGTGGGATGTTATTAATTTAGACGGAACACTTACGACTATATCCAACAAATATGATAAAGATGATTGTTTCTTTGGAGATTCTTTTATAAGAATAGCATATGTAAAGTCATTTAAAAATAACAATGTTGATAATAGAACTTACAAACAAGTGGATTCTATAGAAGCTTATATACGATATAAGTTACTTAAGAATCCTTTTTTATATATATGTGATGTAAATATATTTACTGACTATGTAATGGGATTTGGTTTAAGCGATTTAGCTAAAGAGATAGGTATACCTACAAGAAACTTAATGTATAAATGTGAAGAAGAACTAAATTTTCCGCCCTATGAACAAAAATAACGAAATAACTAAGTATTTACTTGATAACCCAGATAAATTAACTGGAGATTATGCTAATACTGCCGCTATGTTCGGTACTAATTATGAACAAGTAAGAAGCCTTGCTAGAAGAATAAGGGGCTCTCATTCAAACAATAAAACTAAAAAGAAAGAAAAACTACACATGGAAGAGGGCCCAGAAGGTAGATTTATAATAGCCGAAGATACCACAAGAGTGAAGTCGTTAAATGACTTACTTGAAGCCTTTGATGTAGATGATAGTGAATGGGAAGTTGATTGGTATGACATTGGTACTTATGAGCAAACAGGATTTGATAATGAAAGAAAGCCTGTTACTATTACAATGTATCGCTGTAAGGCTAAGTTAAAAAGATTAGACCCCTTCAAAAACCTTAAGAGTACAAGAGAGTCTTTAATGGAAGATTTATCTTATCTTGCTAAACATACCCCAAAACATAAAAAGATTTTAAAAGGTCAAGATACTACCGCGCATTTACTAGAGATTGGAGCTTATGATTTACACTTGGGAAAGATTGGTATTATTGGTGATGAGTATAGCATGGATATTGCGGAGGAAAGATTAATGATGGCTATAGAACATTTATTAATGAGAGCCTCATCATTTACTATTGATAAGATATTATTTGTAGTTGGAAACGATTTATTAAATACTGATGGGGACAAACCAATACCGCGCACTACTAAAGGGACTCCTCAATTTAATAGTGACCACCATATAGAGATGTATAAGAAAGCTAGAAGATTAATGATTATGGCTATAAATGAATTAGCGGCGATATGCCCTGTTCATGTAGTGGTAATGCCTGGGAATCATGATGAAGAGTGTATAATGTACCTAGGAGACGCGTTAGAGCTTTATTACGAAAAGAATGATAATGTTCTAGTAGATAATACTAGACCTTTAATGAAGGGTCTTAAATACGGCAAAAACCTTATTGCTTTTGACCATGGACATAAAATGAAAGCTGAAAAAGCTGTGCAAATATTACCACAACGATTCAAAGAAATGTGGAGTGATGTAGATTATGTAGAGTTACATAGAGGACATTTACATGGAGTGCATCATAATAAGATTGGAGCAACACATGAGTATAGTGGGATAACCGTAAGGAATCTAGGAAGTATGTGTGCAACTGACCAATGGCATGATGATAAAGGATATGTGGGTAATATTAAAAGGGCTCATGGATTTGTATGGAGCAAGAATAATGGTTTACAAGCTGAGTTTTATTATAATGTCCCTATAGGATAAAAAAAAGGGAGAGCATTAAGCTCCCCCCTCATGACAAACATTAGAATAGTTTATAGAGATATTAGCTCTTTAAGTTTATGAAATTGTTTAAGTTTCTTTTTCATTTCTTTATTCTCAAATTTTAAAGCAGCTATTTCGTGTTTAAGTGCTAAGAATTTAGACGTATTGCCTGGCCTTTTTTCATCAGGCTCATAACCTGAATCTTTAGCAAACAATAATAACTCATTGTATATAGAATTATAATAAGATAATCCTAACATATTCTGATGTTCTTTTTCATAAAAGTGTATAGTGGCATGGTCTCTTTTTAATATCTCCCCTGCCTCCATTTGTGTTAAGTCATAACACTCTCTAAGTATTTTGCCTAAACAAATTCTTATTTCAGACACTTTGCCTGTTCTACAGCTACTTAATAAATCTGATTCTTTTATATTTCCTATTCGACAAGCTAATGATATTAAACCATTGATGTCTTTATTTTCTAATTTTTCTTTTAAAGTCATAATAATTTTAAATGTTTTTCTTTTACTATTTTATTAAACTCTTTGTTTCTCTCTGCCTTATCATGACAGCTTCTACAAAGAGCTGCTAAGTTTTCTATGTAGTCTTTGTTCTTGGAGCCCCCGATGCCACGCCTTTCAATATGATGAATGTCAACCGCTTTTGTACCACAAGTAGTACATGGTATAAAATCATCTAAGGCATAATCAAAATGCTTCATATATATTTTAACATGCTTCTTCAAACTCTTTCCTCGTAGTCACCTGATTCTATAAGCCTACCTGACTTATCGCTATTAAAATATAACCAAGCCTTGTGATTTTTTGTATTACCAATTATGGTTACTTTTTTTCTTTTATACCAAGCAGGGTGACCCTCTAGTGTATCTAAAAGTCTTAACCTAGAAGGAGATACCTCGTATACTTCACCAAAGATACGAGACACCTCTTCTTCTTCATTTACAAATGGAATACCTGTTGCGTACATAGCATATTTGTTTTCAGTAAAACCTATATCTACTAATTTAGATTTTTCTAATAACACATGGTTGCCATGCCCTCTTCTTAAAGTTCCATAAACAAATACTAATTCCATAATTTAAAAATTGTGATATAAATAATCTATTACCCACACATTAATACAAGCTAATAATAGCATAATTATTATAGCTATTATTTGATATAATAAAGAGGGCTCTATATCTCGCATATTTCTCCTGAGTTATAATCAATTTCTGACATAGACAAATCTCTCAAGCCTACATCTTTTCCTGATATTATTATATCTTTGTAAGATTTTAGCGCATTCATATAAAGCTCTCTACCTTCGTTTATCATCTTTTTACTTAACTTATAAGTACATATGCAATGCGGCTTATCTTTCTCAATAGCAACAATAAAGTAATCGGAATATCCTAACGCATCAAGATAATAAGCTGCTTGCATATGGTACTTAGCATTCATAAGTAATTCTTTAAATTTTTCTGGGCTTGCATTTCTAGTAGTTTTTAAATCAACTATATACTTGTCTCTAGAATTTACTGCATCAAACTTTCCTTTACAAAGAATATCTATGTCTTCATTTTTCCATAAATATATTTCTTCTTTCTCATTACAACTATCAAGTATATCTATATGTTTATGTTCAAGTAAATGGTCGTACATACTCATCATAGTTTCATAGTCTTTAGAAGAGATAGCTTCTTTATCTCCCATAGACTCTCTAAATTTAGCTAAAGTTGTTTTACCTAAAGTAGTTCTTTTATCTACATCAGGTTCTTTAATATAGTTTTTTGTAAATTTAGTTACCCCTTCTAATACCAACATATGAAATGCTGTTCCAAACTTCATCGCTTGTGTTGGTCTAATTGGATTTTCTATTCTGTAAGCATAATACTTAGGGCATTTATCTATAAATGTTTTAAGCATAGAATTAGACATATACATACAATCTTCATAGTATGTGTGGTCTGTTACCTCTGGGTCTTTAATTAATTTAATCTTTGGTCTTTTCATATCAATTTATATAGTGCTATGATGGTGTTGTTGCCCCATCTGTTTTTTACTGTTAAGTCTTCACTAATTATATTGTATCCATCTTTTCTTAATTCATATATGGTTGCTGATAATCTAGTGTTACCTAAATCTCTAATTGCATCTAGACTTGTTATGTGTTTAAACTCTTTAAGGTAGTCTAACAGTCTAGTATAGTGAGTGTTACTTCTTCTTTTTGTCATTGTTATTCGATTTTATGGTGATTAACACACCTGGTTTAACTTTATTATATTCATACGGTTCAAATACAGGTAATAAAAAATTTGCATTATCATCTTCTATCCAATGGTACTTAACCATAAGGTCTTGTACTGTTTGTAATGGATTGACATAATCAAATTTTCTTTTACTATTTCTAATAAATTTAAATGATATTATATAAGGAGGCTCATACTTATTTAACTCTTCTATAAAATTTTTTCTTAATCTTAAGTAATCGTCTTTAGTATTTTTTATATACCTCATAGTTGTCTTACTATGTATAAGATACTTTCCTGTCCACCTCTTTCCATTTTTACTAGAAGGTACATTTCCTAATATAAAAAAACTATTCATAATCAACCTCATTTGGGTCAGGAATATATACACCTAAAGTTGTAGAGGCAAATCTTTTTACCTCTTCTATAAACTCTCCCATTTCTTTATTGGATAATTTTGTGGTAGACTTAGTACTATCTACCCATACTCCCTTTATTTGATACCTTGTTCTAAGAAACATAGACTTTAATACTTCGTGCATTTCGTCTTTATCATAACCTGTTTCTTCAGATAAAAGTTTGACAACCACTGCCCAGTAATATGAGTTGAGATTAAGACTGCGTCTCTTTCTCTGCTCCCCTACTGTAATAATTACAGTTTTACCCTCGTAACTAAGCAAGTGGTCATCAAACAATTCTCTGTTTTGATAAGTCACTTTACCATTTTTAATAAATGCTAAGTGCTTACTTCCCATTTAGCATTCGCAATTATTACAATTAATTCCCATGTTTAATAACACGAACTTAAAACATTTTCTAGAAATGTCAAGTTTTAATTCAATAAATGTAAAGCCTAATAGTCTAAATTCTAATTTAAATTTATCCCATTGTCTTGCGTTTGCTGTAAAGTAATTTACTATTTTCATTTTTTAATTTTTAAAATGGTACTTCTACATTATTGCCGCTACTTTCATTTGAAAGTTTTAAAGCCTCCTCATATTTATGTCTATCTTCTGCAGACATTGGTTTATTATAACTTTCTTTAAAGTTTATAGTTTTACCATAAGGATTTGCAAATTTGTATTCTACTCTTGATTTAATTTCTGGCTTATTGGTGTCTCTGTCTGTAGTCCAATACTCCCTTTTTGCTAAACACACCTCAACCTTATTGTCTATAACCGAGCTACAGGCAATGTGTGGGTCTGTAAAATTAGTGCATCCTGCAGACACAAGAAAAGATTTAAATATCTCTGTTCTTACTTTTGCAGCAGCCTCACTAGTATAGTTGTCTACACCTGTGAATTTTAGAAATGCTATACCCTTATCATTACCAACCATAAACTCTGTATATGGCGTGCCTTGATAACCTGGTACCTCATCACTTGTTTTAAACTTTCTAATTTCTACTGTGTGTGCTCCTGGACCTAAGTAATCTGACTTAGTTTCAGGAGTCTTTAATTTGGTTTCATTCAATTTTGGAAACATTTTTATTCGATTTTAATTAAACTTTATCTACGACATCTGATGCTTTAATCCTTGTAGCAGCAAATGTACTATTCATTATGGCTGTTTGTGGCTCTGCGTAATAATATTTACAAGCCTTGATAACTTTTTTCAAACAATTATCTATATGTAATTCTTCAAACATATCCATAGGACTTTTTGCAGAATCTCTACCTATAGTATTTGTTCTGAATCTATACTCTACACCATCTTCAGTTGATTTAGTATCTGTAAATAAACATATTACAAATTCCTTTTCAACTCTTTTCTTCCATCTATTACCATCTACAGCAACATACCTTTCTTCCACTCCATTATCTCCATCATACACACCATCTATAGCGGTGAATATAACGTACTTATCAGAGTTTTTAGATTTATCTAGTATATTACCTATCTCTTTATTGTAATAACCCCATACATCAAAGCCTTTGTATCTTATTTCGGCTTCTCTATATATAGTTTCTACAAGAGATGTAAAAGACTCTATAACTATAGTATTTATTTTATCACTTTTAATAGCCTTATCTAAAGCCTCGTGAAATTCTGATACACTTTTAACTGGAACATTCATAAACTCATTAGCGTTTTTAAATGGCAGTTGTTTTCTTTCTGTGTTAATCACAGCCGTGGACTTAGGGTCAAGATTTCTCATAGAGCTCGACTTACCTGACCCTGAGGGTCCCACAATTATAATATTCGGTTTCATTTATCTTTCGTTTTTAAATTAAACAATTCGATTTTATTAATCGGTTTTCTTTTCTGATTAGATTTGACAATCTTAGTGTAACCCTTAAACATAAAATTTTTATTGTCATTTAGGTTCTTTTCTATTTCCTCGAAGGTTTTGTTAAGAACTTTTTTAACAATATCTTTTTTAATATTTAAGTTTTTAGACACCTTTTTAGATGTATCATCAAATCTAATCATATCATACAAATGTACTTAATAAATACAAATATACAAAAAAGAAAAGCAAAATAATTTTAAATGTTATTAAGGATTAAATGTTGATAACTCTTCAAACTTTGTTAGATAATCAACAAACTTTAAATACCTACTACCTATACCTATATTTCTACCTTTAGCAAATATGATTTCAGCCATACCCTCTATGCTATTTCCGTTGTCATCTGTTTTAAGCCCATAGTATTCTGGTCTATAAACAAATGCAACAACATCAGCAGCTTGCTCTATCTCCCCCGACTCTCTTAAGTCAGCAAGAGTTGGCCTACCTGTTTCTCTTTTACTAACATTTCTAGATAGTTGAGATAAAGCTACAACAGTTATGTCTAATTCTTTAGCTATATTCTTTAACGCTCTAGCTACGTGTGAAACTTCTTGCTCTCTTGTTCTTCCTTTTACAGAATAAGATATTAATTGTAAGTAATCTACAACAACCATTTCTACTTTTTTAGATATAACATATTGTCTAATCCTATTTAATAAGTATTTTAAAGATGTATTTCTACACTCATCTATATACATGTTAAGTTTTTCAAAATGACCAACACTATTGTGTATCTTAGCTAACTCTTCAGGATATATAGTTCCTTTAAGTAGATGTTTGTTGTTAATATTAGTATCCCCACTAACCATACGCATTAACATTTGATTTACACTCATTTCATAAGAAAATATAACAATAGAGTGCTTCATATTACATGCGTTTACAGCTACATTTAAAGCAAAGCTAGTTTTACCCATAGATGATGCGCCACCTATAATAACTAAGTCTTGTTTTTGCCAACCACTTGTAAATTTATCTATAGAGGGAAACCCACTAGGAATACCTGTCATTCCTTCAGAGTTCATATTTCTTTCTAAACCCTTAAGCATGTCAGGCATTTGCTCGCTTATAGAAACCAATTCATTGTTATCTACATTACCTATATCTTGAGCGCCTTTTTCAACATAGTCTACTGTTTCAAATAAATCTTCATCATTATTAATTTTATCTATTGTTTTTAAACACAACATTTTAAGTTTTTCTTTTCTAGATATTTGATTTAGCACTAATATAATAGATTGACAAGTAGAGCCATCATAAGCCATTTCTGTACACGTTCTAGCTATTTCTATAGCGCTAGATGAGTTAGAAAAGGACATATAAAACTCTGTTAAATCTATTTTACCGTTATTTTGGTATTGTTTCTCTAATACAGAAAACAATTTTCTATTGTCTTGGTTTTCAAATAAAGATGTATTTAAAAGAGAATGATTATTGTAGTAGTTTTCAGGATTGTTGATTAACTTACCAAGCAATATCCTTTCTAGTTCTAATCTATCTGAGTTCATTTTCTAGAGTATAATTGTTTAGCATTACCTTCTTTATCAAAGAAATTTTCTGTAAAATGGTCGTGCATACCAAATAATACTTTATTTTTAATATCAATTTTATACTCTAAGAACTCTATATATCTTATCATATGTTTAATATAATAAGCATCATCTTGTTTTAATTCCTCCATTCTAAAGTCTTCAAAATAGTGTATTGCATCTTGAACTTTATCATAATCTACTATTACATCACTTTTTATTATGTCTTTTTTTATATTATCTTTCATCGTAATTTTTGTATTGTGGTTTTTTGTAAACCTGGTTAATATTTTTAATGTCAATGGGCGGTAATTCATCTTCCCAGCGTTCGTGTTTAAGCCAACGAATAGGGTCAGGAGGATTAGGGTACCATATGCCACTTTGTGTGTATTTAGCACGCAATACATTTTGATTAACTAAACTGTCCATAATGATAGTGAATTTATCTACTGTCAATTTTAATTTAGACCAATATGTCTTGCATTGTTTCTTACCCACTTTTTTGGGATACTCTTTCCAAAAAGTATCGAACCATAAATTTTTTTGTAGTTTATCCATAATTTTTTTTCAAATTTAAATTAATAATTGTTAATAATAAAAAAAAGTTATCAACAAAAGGAACCCCTACACGCCAAATAGTAGGGGTATTATTAGATTGGTTGACGAAGTGTTCAGCTTCAGGCCTAATCTAAACCTTATGTTAAAGTGTGCACGAGGAATCACAAACTCACATAGTTGCGGAGAAGACTTGCTTTAAGCAACCATTATGCACACTTTATGATAAAACTAAAAAGGTGTGTGTCACCGAACACTTTAGTGGCTAAGCTATCTGGAAATCTAACTTATACACACACCTTTCTAATTGAGCAGCGATTAATCCTGATTAAGGAACTTGTCCTTCCTCTTATCTATATATTCTAATAATACATTAGCGTCCTTGCCAAGACCTTCTGAGACTATATCATGTAGAGTAACCCCACCTGATGTTTCATGTGGACGGTGTCCTTTAATCCACTTGTTATAAGAATCTATAATCTGCCTTGAATTATTTTCTACATACCTTACAAAGCACATACATATTAAAACCCAATTATAAATTTTATCAAACTCTTTTGAAGCACTATGACATCTGAATTCAATAGTTTCAGGCCCAGTCTTTTCGTAACTGCAGTTATTTAAATTTAACCACTTATACCTAGAGCTGGCATATCTACCACCAGGGTGAGAGCTTTTTTTACAATTGTTTTTATCAAATTGTGAAGACTGCCTATAAACATATTCTGACAATAAATTAAGCATTCTTTTATATGTCCTTGGATATAATCTCTTATTAACAGTCCTTAGTTTATAAAACTTAGCTGGTATAAAGAAACAATAACTAGATTTTTGTCTAGATTTAGGCAACATAGAAAAGATTTCTTTTTCAAGCATACAACCCAACATTATAGATAATATACTAAACCTTCTATTAAATCTAGCTCCGCCTATATGCACATGAACACCGCAGGTTGAATCAACATAACAGTCGCTTGATGATAGTGAATTACATATTTTTTTCAACATATCAACACCCTCAGTGCCTGATAGACAGCCTGTTACATATTCTTTACCATTAATACTACCGTCATATACAGCTTTAAGGTTCAAATCTTTATTAAAATCCATATAACCATCGCATGTTTCTATTTCTACACCAAAGGTATATTGCATGTTAAAGGTTTTATTAAAATTATTATCAGCTACCTGAATCCATGTATTATCCCAATCATCAGCATCTGAGGGTCCGTCTAAATCATCTACATGAACATAGTCATCTTGATTTTCACAATATTCATAGTCCCTGTTATAAGCTATATCACAATTCATAAAATATAAATCATCTCGGTCTGAATAAACATAATCAGAATCGTTACTAAACCATCCTTCTTCGCTACGACTTACCCAGCCGTAATTCATGTTTTCTGTATATTCATAACCATCAATACAATGGTCCCACTCAATGTCAAAATCATGATAGTTATCTACAGGATAATATTCCTCAGAGGAATCTACATATATAGTTTCATTTAATGGATGCCAAAAACATTTACCATCATCACTATTTCCACAATCAGAGCTTAATTCAACAAAACCCTCTGTGTCTAATTCATGTATGTATCCTCCGTCATAAAGTTTATAAACCTCTTCAGATGGGTGCCAGTCTCCAGTTATACATTCTATTAAATCCTTTTCTTTAGTAGTACTCATAAGCAACATTATTTAAATAGTTATACAATTCCATAAGCTTGTGCTGTTCTGTATCAGTAAATCTGTCAGTACAATATAGTTCGTGAACAAAGTCAGCAAAATCTGCAATTTGATTAAAATGCGCTTCTTCTATCTTTTCATCCTCTTCATATTGGTTATATTCATCAAGATTATAATCATAATTATTCCAAAACTCTCTATTACTATAAGCTCTTGCGTAATTATTATTATTATAACTTCTCCAGTCTGTATTAACAATAGATTTAGAAGCAATTGGATTGTGTTTAATCTTTTGTGTTTTTACAATCTTACCATTTTCTAAAGTAAATAATTTATTTTCAGGCACTTCTTTTATTTTATTTTTCTTGTTTTTTATATTTTCAAGACCTTCTTTTAAAGAGCTGATATAAATACCTTCGTCTGTTTCTACATAATACAAAGGATTATCTTTACGATATACATAAAGTTTATTGTCTCCCTTAGTAAACAAAACATTTTTAGCACCACTAAATAAACCTAAATGTTCATCATTTTTTTCTTGTGCTAATAATTTGAATATCATTTGGGAGTCAACAGTTGTTTTCTTTATTCCAAACTTTTTTCCAACTTCCTCATAATTACTTAACACACCATTGTGAGCACCTACAATATTATTGTATTGATAAGGGTGTGCGTTTTCAACAGTATGGCTACCATGAGTTGCATATCTTGTGTGTCCAATAAGAACACCACCTGTTTCGCTTGTTTTAAGCATAGGTAATATATTCATAGACTCGTCAACGGTCTTGTATATTTTACCATTTGCAAATAAACCTGTAGAGTGTCCACCTCTACTGTCGTTATCTGCTAATAAATGTAAAGCATTAAACACACTTGTGTTAGCTTTACCACTAAATCCTACTAATCCACACATTTTTTATATAATTTTTTAGTTAATAATTTTTCATCAGCAAAAGGCTCTCTTTTACTGGTAATTTCGTATGATACATTATCAGAACATATAAAATATGTTTCATTTAATGTTTCATAATAATCTTCAATGGCTTCCCACGGAATACCATTACGCATTTCATCATGAATTTTCATTTTTTCTTCTTTTTAATTCATCGTGAAATATTTTTTTCATATATTTTATCTGGTCATCTCCCATATATTCTTGTACATTTAAGAAGAAGGTAAATAAATGCCTGATTAAAACCTCTGTTCTTCGTTCATACATAGGTAGGTCACTGTATACTTGTTCTGCGGTTTCTAAATCAGTCACACAATGTTTTAATTGTGTATTTATTTTACCACTATGGTAGTTTTGTCTATTATGATACTTTGAAAAAGTTCCTTTAACAAAAGATGTTAAAAAATCTAAAGAGTCCTTAACACTTAAGTGTATTGAAACATCAATGTTTTTTTCAGGTGTAATATTTTTTATCATAACCTTTTCTTCTTTAATGTCTTCTAATTGATAAATAGCTTCTTGTAAACATTTCATTTCAACAGATTCTGTATTATTAGATTCTGTGTTGTCTGATGATAATTTATATTGATACTTAAGTAAGGCATCATATATAATATCGGTTTTTAATTTTTCTTTCATAGTTATAAATTAAGGTTAAACAAATTGAATAGCAAACGGCAAAATAATCAACCGAATATCATATATAGTATAAATACTGCTATAATTGCTATAAATATATTATTAGTTAAATCGTCCATAAGTTTAAAGTTTTAATGATAGTGAATAAAAAAAAGAGTGGGTAAGCACTCTTTGGTTGGTTTCGTTTAATTTTACTATAAAAGTACCACACTTACCTATGGCTCGCTATGAAAAATTATATACCTATATCCCAGTACCATTCAACTGCTAACTGGTTTACTAAGTCTGGGTATTCTTTTTCAAGCTGTTCTAACTCCTTGCCGTTCAGGTTGTTACCATTTGTGTATTTACCCGCTGACAAGAACGCATCAGTGAACTTCGGAAAGTCACATCTATTGACATCTTCTACTGTTAAAGAGGTGATATCAACCTCTTGTTTATTAATTATAATCATCTTGTAATTGTAGTGTATATGTTTCTATATAGTATTCTACATTTCCACCTTCGATGTCAACATAATCATATAATAATTCTAATTGCTTTACAGCATTTTCTAATGTTTGGTATAACATATTATCAACAATACTTTCTTTGTATATAGTTTCATCAGTAGTGCTGTTAAACAAATATGTTTTCATTTTAATTGCAAATATTTCCATAGCATAAATTTAAAGGTTAAAAAAAGGGGAGCTCTCACGTGCTTAGCTGCAAAACCATGAAGAAAAGCCACTTACACGTACGTCTGAGTGAATAACCGCTACTTACGACGAGCACTCCCCATATATTTTTCTGGTATAAAATAAGCACTATCTAAATGTTCTTGCTCATCTCTTATTGCTTGGTATAAAATAGCTTCCTTATTAAACCATTCTTCTTCCATATATTCCTGTACTTCAGGCCATAAGATTAATATATATTTTTCTATACCTTCATTATTTATTTTCTTATTATCAATTAACTTTATTGCTTTATCTATACAATTAAATAATTCCTTATAATAATCTGAATAAATTTCTTTATTTACATAAACATCAGCATAATCTTTTAATATATTTTTAAGTGCATGCTTTGTTTCCCTTAATCCATTGGATATATTTCCATCTGAATAATAATTATTTGTATTTTCCATAATTTTAATTTTTTTTTAATTAAACATAATAAGACATTGGTTACAGATAGAGGACACATTGTGTCTTATTCTGCAACCTAATAGTCTTATTTTATAAGATAATAAAAAGAGAGTCCTTGTCTTCATGGTCATCCTGGCTGTTACCAGCATTATATGGATATTCTCATATTATAAAAATATGCAGGAGCCCCTCGTTTTCGCTACCCGAAGGCCTTGTTTTCCTCTATTGTAAATTTATCAGGCAAAGATTACTGTAGTAAGCGATTATTGTCATCCTCCTGTATTTTCTGTTACCTAAATACAGTAATGAATCATACTCTCCTTCCCCTTATATTTCAGTATCAAGTTTAAGCGAACTGTCCGCGTGAGCATACATCTTGGTTTCCCCTGTTTTACCGCAGCGCTACGGTCAATGTACTCTAGGAGGTCATTCTCTCTTTTTATTATTAATTAAGAGATATAGCTTGACACAAAGGTATCAAACATATCTTCATTTACATTATTTTCGTTGTATAAGGATAATATAATCATGTCCTCAGAATTAATTTCTATATTCATAGCATAAAGTATTAAAGGTTAAACAAAAAAACAACAAATGAAAAAAAGCCAAACAAATTCTACAAAATAGGATTACACTACCGTGCATGATAGTGAATAACCCTACGCGCCCCACTTAAGGCATGGTGGCCGAGTTGTTTTGCTGGGCTCCTCTGTGCCGACAGAGGTAAAAAAAAATAAGGGGAACGATTAAGTCCCCCCTAAATTTAAAATACAGGCTCTTCCACTTCAGTTGTGCTTTCTACTTTATTTTGATTATAGTAGTCTGCATCAACGAAGTTTAATTGACCATTATCACGCTTGTATTGTGCAAATGTGATTGGTGTTTTAAGATTTTTAACCATATCTACAAATTGATTTGGTTCAATGCCGTTTGCTTGTAGTATACTTGCAAGTGCTTTTGATTTTCTTAATTCCCCAGAGGTCATTTCATCAACAATGTCTTTAGATGTGCAGTTTCTGAATAACATAGAATAGAAGTTTATTCTATTTTTAGTTTCTTGATTTACTGATTTAAAGTTCATTGAGAATGTTGGTAGTTCTTTATCATACCATTGTCCATTTTTATCTTTTCGTCTTTCAATAAGAACGATATCTGCCATATCATATGGCTTTGGCTCGGTAGTTTTAATATTACCATTTTTATCAATACCATTATACATTTTATATGTATATGTTGGTGTGAAGGTATCTAAAACTCCTGTTTTAATACCTATAGTTCTATCCATGTTATTTACGGATATATTAGAAACATTTTCTAATTTTTTAAAGTTTGCTAATGTTGTCATAGCTTAATAAATTTAAATAATATTGCTCTTCAAGGCGAGCAAACAAAACCTATAATAACGAACAGCAAAACAATTACTTGTATATACCATTCTTTGTTTTACCATTACTATCCCAACATGAGTTCATTTTAGCTGTACCGCATGATGATAGTGAAGTTAAAACAAGTAGCCATATTGCAAACCACAATACAGCTACGATTGCTGATTTATTTCTTGTCATAACATTATCATTCCACATAACATTATTACAAAGACTATAAATGTTATTCCGTAGAATAATACATTTTTAATATTTTCTTTCATAGCTTATAATAAAATGTAATACCCTCTACTTAAGGTGAGAGGGTTTAACCTTTAGAGATAAGATGATTACAATATATGCTCATCAATATCTTTATCTTTTTTAAGTTTAGCGATATATTCTTTCCATTCTATCTCTTCTTTATTATGTTGTTTAACATATTTAATTGCGTAGAAAAGATAATATTTCATTAACATAACACATAGTAATAGTATTAATAATGCTTGGTAGTTAGGCTCTTTAAGTGTAAGACATGTTAAAAATATAGTCCAACCTAATATAACATAGCCCAATGGTAAGTAAATAAATAATTTGTTCATAGCTTAAAAAATTTAGTTAATAATAATTAATTGATTTGTTCAGTTTACTCTGTTAGAAGTATAACTATAGGAAAGGAAATTAGTTCCTTTTTTATATAACCACTGAAAGAGCACGCTCTATACACTCTGCTCAATAGGCAGGTTAAGGTTACCAGTTCTGTCAAAACCTATAGTTATTATAATGAGAGATAAGTTAAACATCTAAAGATGCTGTCTGATTCTGTTCAACTTAACTCTCATTTAGATTATAGTTTATCCACTATTTCGGTGTCTTCAGTTGTTAGTTAGGCTACTGACCAATCCTTTACTTATGAATGCTATTGTTTTATTAAATAGGTGTGATTACGCCGTTTTCGTTCATAGAACTACTACATAGGTATTTTAAAGGCTCATATGTCCTCCCTAACACTGCAACTAACCAATAACACAATTGAATGCTATTAATAGGTAGCAACCATCATTACTGATAGTATTATTGCAGAGAACCCACCCACTAAGGGCCAAACTCACTACCTAATAAATACTATGACACAGTACTCTACCATATAGCTAATATGTTTCTTTAAAAGAGGTGTGTCAGTATTAATACAATAAAGAAAAGCAAAACAACACAACTCGAACAGAACACCTAAATAATATACTTGTGCACAAATACTTGTTAAAAGCACTTGACAATGTCATTTTTTTTTCGTAACTTTGGTGGGTAAGTGGAGAAGTACTGAACAACAACACACTAATTACCTAAATAATACATAACAACACAACACTTGCACTCCCCTGATTTATCATAGTCATAATAATGGCAGAATATAGTGGTTCACACTCTTATACATACACTCGTATACATAGATGATAGTGAACAGTATAGCAAAGGTATGGCACAAGTAGTGGGCAAAGGTGCTGGCTTGGCAAAAAAGAGAGGGCTATTTACCCCCTCTTTGTAGTAACATCTCAGAATCATCTAATTCATTGTATAATTGTTTAGAATAATAACACAATAAACAGTGACAACCCCACGGGTGAGGATTATTATCAATCTTTTCTTTCTTCTTAACACAAGATTCACATAATTCTGTTTGTTTAAATAAATAAGATGTAAGTCCTTTACAAGTACAAGCTTTCATAGTAATATAGTTTTAGTTAATACAATATGTAACAGCCAAACAGATTAATGTTTAGTAAAAGTAAGCATCCTTTTTAGAAACCTAAAGTCAGAGTTCTGAAGAACCCATGGGGGGTTCGAAGATTGAGAGACGGAGGGGGCGTAGTAATATAGACCTTCCCAGAAACGATTCTACACAAAAAAAATTAAAAAAAATAAAATTTTGTAAATTTGACGTATGAATGAAAAATATTTATACTTTAGAACTGTAGGTGATGCTGCAGATGATGATGACGATACTTCGTCTTGTTTGGTGCCTGTTAGTAAGTTGCGTGGTTCTTGGACTTTATCTAGTACAACAACATATATTACCTTTCACAGCATACATGATGTTAGAAAAGTGGGTGGCAGTACTAGGGATGGTGTTGCTATAAATGTGGGTGCTGGTAGAGTTCCTGATTTTTTAGAAGATTTATATAAAGAAATTTCAACTGGGGAAAATATAATGATTACAGTTGGTGATGACGTTACAAGTGAGTACATTTCTTCACACATTACTAGTATAGGGACTATAACTATAACAACAGACGACACATAAAATGAAAAGAAAGTACGCAATATTTAATAAAAGTTCTACAGATAATTTTGCAAATGGTCATATGACTTTGCCAGTAGATAGCTTTACAGGCGCTTTTCCTACCTCTGACACACAACTTTCTTTATTTTTTACACCCTTTATTGGTTCTGGTGTAAACTCAGGTGAAGATAATGTTGAAGTTAGATTAACAATAAGTGCAAATAGACATAAATCTGTATTGGAGTCTATAGTTAAAGAGTTTAGTACGGGAGAAAATTATTTAATAACCATTGTAGATGTTGAAGCTGGTATATTTGTAAGTGAGTTTATATCAAATGTGGAAAGTTTTACGGGTTCTAATACATTTTCTTGGGACGCTGGCCATAATGGAAGTAGAACAAGAATAAAAATACTACCAAGAGATTTTATAGCAGATGATGGTGGTAGGCCAGTAATGATAGATGATACAGGTAGTGATAGGTGGATAGAATCTGATGGAACCAAACCCATGTACGCTTCTGTGGCAATACCAATGGGTTTTCAGGCAACTAATATTTGTATATATGGTAGCGCAACATCTGCTATTACAGTATATGAAGCTGATATAAATAGTAAAACAGTAACAAGTAAAGGAACGGGAAATATAGGCACAGCAATAGACATAACGGATGTTATTGCAGATAGCACAAATTATTTATTAATAGAAATGGCCCAAGCTTCTGGTGAAGAGGTGTATGGGGGTTATGTAGATATAGCAATAGTATAATGGGTGTATTTAAAAAAATTTTGAAACGCTTGCGCGTTTGGTGGAAGAAACACATTATAGACCAGGCGCCAGACGATATAAACTTGTGATATGGAAAAATACAATTATGGAGTGACAATAGATAGGGTGGTTGATGGTGACACATTAGATGTTATGATTGATTTAGGTTTTAACACTCATATTAAAAGACGAATAAGGATGTATGGAATAAATGCGCCTGAAAGCAGAACTAGGGATTTAGAAGAAAAAGCTAGAGGGCTTGCTTCTAAAGAAAGGTTAATAGAAATGCTAGATGAAGATAATATCGTTATGAAGTCTCATGGTAAAGGTAAGTTTGGTAGAGTTCTAGGAGAATTATTCGTAAAAAAAGAAAATGAGTATATTAGCGTAAACGATTTATTAGTTAAGGAAGGATTTGCAAAGGAATATTTTGGCGGTAAACGATAAAAAAAATAATTCATATCTTTGTAGTTCTTTTCTTAGTTCAGTTTTCATGGGATGGGAGGTCTTTCTGGCCTCCTGTTTTTTTTAGTATATTTGCATAATGGAAAGACACGTATTATTCGTAAATAGCGAAACAGATTATTTACTATTACCAATAAGGCATTTTATGGGTGGCAAGTATTCATCTGCCACAGTTGTAGATTTATATTTTGAAAAAGCTCCTCTTTCTTATAAAATACCTTTAACAATTACTTCTAATAGGGGAGAGAAAGTAATTAAAACTATAGCCGAATTGTTTAATTCATCTTCAGAATCAGTTATTGTATTTTCTGATATAGAAAGTAGGTATGATGCTAAAGACGTGTCTGCGGTAGGAACTTTTACTAAAATAGTTACAAAATAATGTATCACGCAATTTTTTTATATAATACTACAATAATACGATTAGGTAAGGCTACTGTAACTAATACTGGTGGTAATTTTGTAAATCAATATTGGGACACTGATGACCCAGATTATTCAGATTGGTCAACAAAAAAAACTAAACTAGGAGACGTTATAAGTTATGTAAATGAAGATGGAACAAAAAGAGAAATAGGCTCTGTGTCTGCCGCAACAACGGCAACTAGAGGAACTGTGGCTGCTACAATACCTGACAATGTAATAAGTGATTTTTCTGTAAAACCATATAATGTATTTATAGAAAGAGCTGAGTTATCAAAAAATTATGTATACTCTTATCCTTTAAAAAATTTTGTAGGCTCTTCTGCTTATAGCGATTCTATATTATCTTTATTTTTTGAAAGGACTTCTGGTATGATTGATGAAATAAGATTAAATATAGAAGAAGGTGAGCATTCAACAGTAATAGCTAGATTAAATAGGGAATTTAGGGAGGCAAAAAACACAGATATTATAATAGGTTCTAATCATAGAAATACTAGAGAGGTTCCTTATTTAATTGGTGTTAATAAAGTGTTAACATCTATTTCTGAAAATAGAAATTAACATGTTATTAAAATTTCATATCTTTGAGTAATGTTTTTAGAAAAAACTAAATACGGGTCTATATACAAAACACTTAAGGGCGAATTGTATCATAACACGTTTTTTAAAGAGTTTTCATCTATCGTCAAAAAAGAAGATGATATAATAATGAATTTAATAGATAAAGGCTACAAAATAGCTAATAAATCTATACTTTATGTGGGGGGAGGTGTATACGAAGGTTACGAAACCTATTTAAATTACGACACAGGAGAATATGTTAATGAAACATACACATATGTAGAACATGGTGTATGGAAACTAAAATTTAAAATAAAAAAATAATGTCTATACTTACAATAACTCATACTGAAAAAGTTCGTGTTCAGGGAAAAAATTATGGAAATGTTAAAACATTACAGATACCAAATATCACTGATGTTTATGAAAGGGTTTTTTCTTTTAAGCAAGGAACTTTAACAACTTTATATACTACAGATGATTCTGCTATTTCTGGAGGAGTGTTTGATGATGGTAGTATTAAGTATGTTAGAATAACAAGTTTAGGTGCTGAGCCTATGATTGTAGAAGTAAATAGTGAAGGTAACCTTAATAAGCTTTATGAGCTCTCACAAGGAGAGTCTTACTATATATATTCTCATACTTTATCAACATTTGCTGAAGGAGATGCTATAGATTCTGATGATTATACTGCGTTAGTTGATATAGATTCTGTTAAAGCATATTGTGTAAGAGGAGCAGGAAAGGTTGAGTTGTTTATAGCAAGTACTGACGCAAAATAATATAACATATGGCTACATTAACAACTACAGTTACAGAGACCTTAACTCTTAATGGTCAAAAATATAATTCCACTCAAACTAAAACTATATCTAGTATTACTCAATGTTTAAAAAGCGTTGTAACATGTAATGCCACTGAATCTGTGTTATTAACTTTTGCTGATGATGCAACTGGTATAGGAACTTTTGATAGACATAGTGTTTCTTATTTAAGAATCACAAATTTAGATGATACAGATTATGTTACTTTAGCTTTTAAAGACGGAACTGCTTCTGTTTATGCAGTAAGGGTAGATGCTGGCTCTAGTTTTATAATGCCTGTATCAAATACTAGTAATGAAATGCCATTAATGTTTGCTACAGATGACGACGCAACTGTTGATTCGATGGTTCAAATAGATACTATAACCGCTGATGCTGCTACAGGAACAGTTGATGTAGAAGTGTTTTTAGCATTAAACGCTACAACATCATAGTATGTATTTACTAAATATTGACAAGCGGGGGGAAATTATAGAAGCTGATGATGGCTTGTATGCAGTAAGTGAATTTAGAGATGTAGTAGAAGAATTTGGATTAAAGGGGATATTGTGGGTTGCTTTAGTTTGTGATTATGATTCTCCTTATAGACATTTTGTAGAAAGAGAACAGGTAAAGTCAGTTAGTAAGGCTGTATTTGATACTTATAATTGGAAAGGTATTAGAAATGAAAAAATCGCTCACGCGATTAGAAAATATAAAGAGCTACAGTTTGACCCATTAGATGCTCAACTGATAGCTTTTAATGAAAAGATAGATGAGTATACTCAATTAATGAAGAATGTAAAGATTAATGAAGATAATGCAGAGAGTATGCAAAAAATAATGATTGGTGTAGAAAAGGTTTTAAATACTAGGCAAAAATTATTAGATTCTATAGAAAGAAGGGGGGAAAGAAAAAAAATAAAAGGAGAGGCTAAAATGAGTTACTTAGAAGAACAAATGAATATTAAATCTAAAATATAAAAAGAAGATGGTGGAAAAAATAACTATTAATGGCACAAAATATGTAAAAGATGGTGATAACTTTATTGAGCAAGATAAATTAAAAGCTCACGAAGAAAGAATGAAAACTTATTTTAAAGTTGGGGGAAAATTAAGTGATTCAAGGTTGCCAGAAAATAAAAAGGCAATAGAGGGGCAAAAAGATTAAATATGTCTAAAAACATAAAGAAATACGCTCCTATAGTCTATGAAGGAATACCTGATTTAGACCCAGAGTCTGTTTCTTATCAAGAGTATTGGGAAGAACAGATACATAGATGTAAGAATGGCTATAAGCCAAAGGGAATGGATAAAATAACAGGAAAGCATTATTATTACTTAAATTTTTATAGAATATTAGGTAATAGTGGAGAGGAGTCTGGAAATAGAAAAACATTAATTGCTCCTTGGTATCGAGATTTAGATAAACTTTATTTTGATACATTTGAGCAATGTAAAGACGAACAAAAAGGAATGATTGTAATTAAAGCCAGAGATAAAGGTTTTAGCTATATGAATTCAGCACTATGTGCGCATGAATATACATTCTATCCTTATAATGAGGTTGGAATTGCTGCAGGAC
>TARA_R100001594_G_scaffold82810_1_pt1 | contig 57563 bp, 47 predicted proteins | sample TARA_R100001594 | Tara Oceans TARA_R100001594 (sample SAMEA2622752) | marine metagenome | biome: marine biome (ENVO:00000447); feature: marine epipelagic mixed layer (ENVO:xxxxxxxxx); material: "saline water (ENVO:00002010), including plankton (ENVO:xxxxxxxx)" | depth 150 m | reverse complement strand
GTGCGAGCAACCCTTGCTCGCTTTGAAGCAGATAGACAAGAGGCAATCGCGGTTATTGAGTTATATTTGAACAACCCTATCGGAGTTGCTAAGCACCCAAGTGTTGTAAATGAAATAGCCACAGCAATTGGAAATCTGGCATATGCCGAAGAAGCAATCGGTGCTATTGAAAGAAACTTCCTTTCACGGACGGAGACAGATGAAGATGAGTAAGAAAACTATTTGTGTGTCCGGAGGTTTTGATCCGGTTCATATTGGACACCTAAGGATGATTCAGGAGGCATCTCGATATGGTCACGTAGTGGTTGTTGTTAACTCGGATGATTGGCTGATGCGAAAGAAAGGCTATATTTTTATGCCATTTGATGAGCGATGTGAAATTCTGGAAGGCTTCACTGGAACCGGAGAAACAACCAACGTTGATGATAGGGATGGTACCGTGTGTGAGGCTCTCCGGAGGATTAAACCAGATTATTTTGCTAACGGCGGCGATCGGAAGACGAACAACACACCAGAGATGAATGTATGCGAAGAGTTAGGTATTGAGATGCTTTGGGGTGTAGGCGGCGGTAAGATTCAAAGCTCCTCAACACTCGTATCAGATGCAGGGATGGAGCCACCACCTTTGTCCGAGGATGATCTAAAGCCATCAAAAGTCGAGGTTTTAGCATCCGGCGATATAGCAAAAGTTGGAAACTATTAAAAGAGGTGTCTATTTAGTTTAGAATAGGGTTGTAATGAGCCGTAAGAAGATTTATGTGTTAGATACTAGTGTTTATTTAACGAACGCAGACGCAATATACGCTTTTAAAAACAATGATGTATATGTCCCTTTAAAAGTATTTGAGGAAATTGACAAACACAAGAAGCGTCAGGACCTTGTAGGAGTCCAGGCGCGGAAGATTATACGCATTTGGGACGAACTTCGCTCTAAGGGTAACCTTAAAAAAGGTGTCCGCATTCGCCAAGGACTGGGGATTGTTAAATCAGTATCTGCCGCAGATATAGACAGAGATGATCTGCCACAAGATTTAGATATTAAGATCCCTGATCATCTTATTATCGCGACTGCGAGAGCAGTCGCAAGAGAATCTGAAAGAAAAGTTATTCTTGTTTCTCGCGACATTAACATGCGAGTTACCGCAGATGCTATTGGGCTGCCGTGTGAGGATTTCCAAAATCAACAGATTGTCGATGATAGCGATAGTATATACACTGGGTTTTCAGAGGTTTTAGTAGATGATGGAATAATAGATCAGTTTTATGATAAAAAAGACGTTTATCTCGAAGACACTAATCTTAAAACAAATGAGTATGTAATGCTTATTTCTAATGCAAATGAAAAAAAGACTGCGTTGGGAAGATTTATCAATGAACATACGCCCGTACGGCAGCTGCGAAAAGAAAAGAGGGGCGTGTGGGGCATCAAGCCGAGAAACAAAGAGCAGTCGTTTTTGATAGACGCCCTTATGGACCCAGACATTGAGGTTATCACAGCCATTGGTAAAGCAGGTAGCGGTAAGACGCTCTGTGCGATCGCTGCGGCCCTTGAACAGACCTTAGACGAGAGAACATCCACCTACACCCGTGTAATCGTTTCTAGACCCGTACAGCCGCTAGGAAAGGACATTGGCTTCTTACCGGGTACGATGGAAGAAAAAATGTCTCCCTGGTTGATGCCGATTCAGGATAATCTTCAGACTCTAATGGGCAATGACAAGGTTACGCTTGACATGTACTTGGAGAAGGGCACGATTGAGATTGAAGCGATCACTTATATGCGCGGTCGTTCTATTGGAAAGGCTTTTATTATCATTGATGAGGCACAAAACTTGACAACTCACGAATTAAAGACTATAATAACAAGAGTTGGTGAAGGAACCAAGATTGTGCTGACGGGCGATGTAGAACAGATTGATAACGTTTACATAGATGCTACTACGAACGGCTTGACTCATGCTGTTGAGAAATTTAAAGACTTTGAGTTGGCTGCTCACGTAACTCTTCTAAAGGGCGAGCGTTCAAGAGTTGCTACATTCGCCGCACAAAATTTGTGAGGTTAAAATGGAAAATATAGATTTAAATGAAACTGTGAGTTCTGAGACGGGACTCAAAGAACTGGTCGTTAATTATATTGGCGAGAGGTTAGCTCGGTCTGAAGATGTAACTGTTGATATGGCAGTTGAGGTCTTTGCAGCCGAATTCCCAGAATTTCTGCTAGCAGTTGCAGAAGAGAATTTTCTTCGTGGATACGAACAGGCACTAGCCGACGTTGAAACGATGGAAAAGCAAAATGTATAGCAGAGAGTATTACATCCACAGTATTCCGGTGTTTGTCTACGGTGAAACAGAACCGGCCGTAGACATTCCTTTATTTTGCTATCAGATAGAGCGGATGTTGCCAAAGTCTGTGTTACAAAATGTTGATGTTTGTTACATCTCAGAAAATCCGGCTCTTGATGGTCGTAACGCTGCTTACAACCACGGCGCCATTTACATGAAGCTAGACGAGCCTACAAACGAGGATATGATTGAAAACTTTGTGCACGAAGTGGCTCACGCTGTTGAAGTCGGAAATCCGCATGCTATCTACGATGATAGGATGCTGACTGAGTTTTTGGGCAAAAGAAGAAAGTTGTATTTCTTGTTAAATGCCGAGGGTTTCGATCAGATGCCCCGTATTCGTTATGAGATGCTGGAATATAATAAGGCGTTTGATGACTTTCTAGCCAACGTGGTTGGTTATCCTACGCTTCAGGCAATAACGATGGGTCTGTTTTGCTCACCGTATGGCGCCACCTCTATCGAAGAATATTTTGCTAATGGCTTTGAAAAGTACTTTACAGAAAGCCCAGAGTATGTTAAAAGAATTAGTCCGGTACTGTACCAGAAAGTAGTAGATGCTCTGAATGATGACCACTAAGAAACATATATCATACTCCGAACTAAAAGATTGGGTCCACTGCCCGCATTACCACAAAAAAAGTTGGATTGAAAAGGTTGCCTCATTTGAGGGTAATGAATACACCGCATTCGGAACTGCCGTTCACGATGTGTGCGAGAAGAAGCTTCTCCGCGAGGTTATTGACGAGGCAAAGATATTCCAGATCGGCTTTGATCAGGAACTAGAAAAACTTGCGGAAAAAAATATCGAAGTAAATCAAAAGAATGTTGAACAAATGCGAACGGCCGGCCCTGAGGTTTTGTCCGAAGTTGAGGGCGCGCTTGAAAGCTATTTTGGAGACTACGACGTTTATTCCTCCGAGGAGCTTCTGTACGAAGAGATAGAGAACTTTGGGTATCACTTTAAAGGTTTTGTCGACGCTGTCGTTAAAGTAGGAGAAAAGTACCATCTTTTTGATTGGAAGACTTGTTCCTGGGGCTGGGATTCCCGCAAGAAGGCTGAAAAGATGGTTACCTATCAACTGACCCTGTATAAGCATTTCTTTTGCCAGAAGCATAATCTAGACCCTAAGGATGTAGAGACACACTTTGCTTTGTTAAAAAGAACGGCTAAAAAGAATAGAGTCGAGATATTTAGAGTAACAAGTGGCGCCAAAAAAACCGAGAACGCCCTTAAAGTTTTATACCAAGCAATATACAATATTCAAAAAGGCTTTTCAATTAAAAATCGACTTCATTGTTTAAAGCCGTATCCTTGTTCGTTGCGCAACACTGAACACTGCAGATAGGAACTTAAATGTCAGATAAGATTAAGATATTCACAATCAGTGATCACCCACTGTCTCCAAGTGGTGTGGGAACTCAAACAAAATACATTATCGAAGGGATGCTTAAGACTGGCAAGTACCAGTTTGTTTCCTTCGGAGGCGCGATTAAACATCCAAATCATAACCCTCAGAGAACTGAGCAGTGGGGCGATGATTGGGTTATATGGCCAGTCGATGGCTATGGCAACCATGATATGGTTCGCGCGATGATTCACCAGCAAAAGCCAGATATTTTGTGGTTTATGACCGACCCTAGGTTTTACGAGTGGCTATGGGCGATTGAGAACGAAGTTAGAACACATGTGCCAATGGTCTACTATCACGTTTGGGATAATTACCCATACCCGAAATTTAATCGTAAGTATTATCTTTCAAACGACCACGTTGCTTGTATTTCAAAAGTAACGCATGATATAGTCGCGACCGTGGCGCCGGAAGTGGATTCCTCTTACATCCCACACGCTGTTGATGGGGATATATTCAAGCCGGCAGCTGCTCAAGAAGTAAAAAACTGGAGAACTTCTAAAAATTTAGATGATAAATTTGTTTGTTTTTGGAATAGCAGAAATGCGCGCCGGAAACAATCAGGGACCTTAATCTGGTGGTTTAAGGAATTCTTAGATAAGGTTGGACACGATAAAGCGTGTCTTATTATGCATACCGATGTCAACGATCAGCACGGTCAAGACTTGGAAGCTATAATTCATGAATTAGGGCTGACAAATGGAGAGGTCTTATTTTCACGAGATAAGGTTGGACCAGGAGATTTAGCTGCTATGTACAATATGGCAGATCTCACTGTGTGTATTTCTGATGCCGAGGGATTTGGGCTTTCTACATTGGAATCTTTATCCTGTGGAACACCGATACTAGTTAACATGACTGGGGGCCTTCAGGATCAAGTTACTGATGGTGAGAAGTTCTTTGGGATTGGACTACAACCGGTATCAAAAGCAATAATCGGATCTCAACAAGTACCATATATTTATGAAGATCGTTTATCTAAAGAAGACTTTGTGAATGCTTTAGTGGAACTCTATGAAATGACTCCTGAAGCCAGACGAGAACTTGGCCTCGCCGGCCGCGCATGGTCAGAAGATTTATTTGGATTTGATAAGTTTATTCAAACATGGGATGATTTGTTCACCTCAATATACGAAGAAAAAGGCTCTTGGGAAACCCGCAAGGGCTATGATGCATACGAAGTAAAGGTGTTTTAATGTTAAAAAAAGTTTTAATAAAAGGTCCAGTTCTTTCCCGATCGGGCTATGGAGAGCAATCTCGTTTTGCTCTTAGATCTTTGCGATCACGTCCGGATCTTTTTGATATATATATCATCAATATTCCGTGGGGTCGAACAGGCCAAATTACAAACGATGATGAAGAAACTAACTTTATTCATGAAGCGACACTCAAGACGCAAAAATACATCCAACAAGGAGGTCAGTTTGATGTTTCACTACAGATCACAGTGCCAAACGAGTTTGAAAAAATTGCACCCGTGAATATCGGGTATACGGCCGGAATTGAAACAACCAAGGTCTCTCCACAATGGATTGCTAAGTCTAACGAGACGGTTGATAAAATAATTGTTGTCTCAAATCACTCAAAAAAAGTCTTTGAACAAACAAAGTATGACATAAAAGATGATAGTGGCAATGAACATAAAAATTGGGGACTACAAGTTCCCGTCACGACGGTTAATTATCCTGTTAGATTCCATGAATCCGAAGAGGTGAAGGTTGATTTCAAAACCAGCAAAAATTTTCTTACAGTTGCCCAGTGGGGTCCGCGAAAGAATTTAGATAACACTATTAAGTGGTTTGTTGAGGCGTTTATTGATGAGGAAAATGTTGGCTTGGTTGTTAAAACCAACACGGCGTCTGATTCAGTTATGGACCGCGAGTATACACAGGCGCGCTTAGAGGCGCTTCTAGCCCCCTATAAGGATCGTAAGTGCTCTGTATATCTAATTCATGGTGAAGTGTCTCCTGGGAACTTGGCGTGGCTCTACAAACATCCGACAATGAAGGCAATGATTAATATTGGCCACGGCGAAGGTTATGGCCTCCCGCTTTTTGAAGCTGCCTACCATGGATTGCCATTAATTACGACAACTTGGTCCGGACAGATGGATTTTATTTGTAAGCCAAACAAGAAGGGCAAAAACTACCCCCGCGTCGTGAAAGTTGATTACGATATTAAGACAGTACAGCCCAGCGCCGTGTGGGATGGGGTCATACAAAAAGATTCTATGTGGGCTTTTGCAAAAGAAAAGTCGTATAAGAACGCCCTAAAAGACGTCCTGACTAAAGAAACTCACTACCGCAAGGAAGCAAGAGTCTTACAGGATCATATATTAAACAAATTTACAAACAAAGATATGTATCATCAGTTTTCTGAGTTAGTATATGGAGAAAAAATAGTTGCCGTTAATACAGAGGATCTGCCAAAAATATCTTTAATAACCTCTGTCTATAAGGCATCCGAATACATAGAACAATTGCTTGAGGATACTACAAGACAAACTGTGTTTGAAGATAAGTGCGAATGGATAATTTTGAACGCAAACGAACCCGGTGATGATGAAGAGGAAATTATTCTTAAGTATGTAGAGCGTTATCCAAACAATATTGTATACAAGAGGCTTGAAGAAGACCCGGGCCTTTATGAAACTTGGAATATGGCGATCAAGATGTCGGCTGGGGAGTACGTAACTAATGTTAACTGTGATGACCGTCGAGCCCCAGACGCTCTAGAAAAACAGGCAAAACTTCTGTTCTCTAGCCCCGGGGTCGACTTAGTGTATAATGATTCGTACATTACTCATGAACCCAATATGCAATGGGAAGATATAGATAAAAGCACAAGTCAGAAATATAATTTTGAACAATTTTCTAAAGAAGCGATGTTAAGAGGTAATTTGCCACACAATAACCCAATGTGGAAGAAAGATCTGCACAGTAAGTATGGCTACTTTAATCAAAAATATCGCAGCGCTGCAGACTGGGATATGTGGCTGAGATGTGCATTTGAAGGTGTCGTATTCAAGAAGCACCCTGAAACTTTAGGAGTTTATTATTTCAATCCTAAAGGTGTCTCTACAAATGTAGAACACAACTCGTGGAAAAAGAAGCAAGAAAGGGAGATATTCCAAACCTATCTGGCCGTGTATCAAGAACAAGAATCGAGCAGCTGATAATTCATGGATCTGTGTACGGTCATAAGTAAGCCTTTCATACCGCAGGCGCTCAATCTTATCCAAAGCTATAAACTTAACTCTTTTGATAAAAAGGTCTATCTTTATTATTTTAACACCGATTTATCCGATCTGACTATTTTTGAAAAACTTTTCCCTGGACAGGTTCGGCTCATAGAAGTTGAGCCTGTTTGTGATCACGCACTAGAGCCAAGAGTATTTTTCTACAAGGTATACGCCATAAACGATTGTTTGATGAACCACTCATCAGAAATAATTTACTCTGATTCTGCTAACTGCTTCGTGAATCCCACTGATACTTTAGAGCAGGATCTTACTGATGAATCGCTGTTCATGTGTTATAATCACCCCAACCTTCTTAACGAACGATGGACAACTAGAGAGTGTTTGAAAGTGATGAATGTCCCTGGGGCTGGAATTATGCCTCAATACTGGGCAGGATTTCAAGTGTATAAAAAAACAGTCGACAATATCGACTTCGTTACAGAGATGTATGAATATATGCTTAATCCTAGTATAGCGCTACCGGACACTACCATAAGATACCCAGATGGGCCCAATGGCCCCTGTGTGGAACACAGGCAAGATCAATCTGTATTATCAGTCTTAATCCACAAATTTAACAGACATCAATTCTATGATCATGAAATGACATTAAAATATGGGGATTGGCAAACAATTTATGAGTTTGATAATTCTTTTAAGCCCGACCCAAACAAAATTGTTTTATCTCCTCGCGAATCTAAATTCGGTAAGTTTAGGTTTTTAAGTGCCGATAAATAATCTTAAATATCTTGGACATGCCGGCTGGTTAGTTGAGGGCCCGGACTTTCGTTGTATTTGTGATCCGTGGTTTGGACCATCCGGCGCTTTTTTTTCTCAATGGCTGCCCTTTCCATCAAATAGGGATCTGTGGCACAAAGATTTATTAGAAGACTTGGATTTTATTTATATCTCCCATGCGCATGAGGATCATCTAGATCCATGGGTTTTGCAACAAGCCGACCGGTCGACAACGATCTTAATACCCAAGTTTAAAGATCCTGTTTTACGCTCAACTCTAGGACAGATGGGTTTTTCTGACGTCAGAGAACTGACAAGGCACGATACTCAAATATTTAAGGATGTGAAAATTACAATTGTGGAAGACGATGGCTACATGGATCAGGACTCGTGCTTACTCTTGGACGATGGTAATCGCAAGATTCTCAACCTCAACGATTGCCATTTAGACTATAGTATAATTAAAGAACACATCGGAGATGTGGATGTGTTGTTATTGCAGGCAACGAGCGCTATATGGTGGCCCTGCACGTATGATTACGATGAGCAAGAATTGAAAGATAAGTGCATACAAAAAAGGAATAACGCTGTCCAGCGAGCCATAAAATATGCCTTGACAGTTAATGCAAAACTGACAGTTCCTAATGCAGGCCCGCCCTTTTTCCGTAATCGTGCCTTGCATCACTGGAATAACACCCGAAGGGAAGCGTCAAACCCTTTCATTTTATCAGATGACGCATCGCGCTTAATGAATGCACAAGGTGTTAACGCGCAAACCTTGTGCCCCGGTGATGAAGTGAAACTAGCTAAAACAATAGAGACCATTGTTGATAGCAAAAAATTTACCACTGTATATAATAAACTACCTCAATATATTGATAGATATGCGCGTCAAGTACAAGACGAATACCCTATTCCCTCATACACTAAAGTAGAGCATGCCAAAATGGTGCAAAAATTTGTTAAACATGTTAATAATATTTGTAAAATATCTCAAGTATATGCGCCGCAATTGACTTTTAATGTTTTGTTTAGTTTTAATGAAGTAGAAGACATAGTGGTTGACTTCTCTCAGGGTATAGTGGAGCCGCTTAAAAATCAAAAAATAAGTTATGAGTTTACTTTATGTCCCGATTCAATGTGTGAATTGTTTAAATCGCGTTACGTGGATTTTGAAAGGTTTTTTCTTGGTACCAATTTTAAATGTCACCGCGACCCCGATGTATATAATGAAATTTTATTTACATTGTTAAAGAATTTTGATATAAAACGATTACTAATTTCGGAGAAAATTTATGCCGAACGCAAAGATTTTCTTAATGAGACGTATGAATTAGAGTATAATAAACAAAAATACAAGGTTCAGCGATATTGCCCCCATATGTTGGCGGATCTAAAAAAGTCAGGGTATGTCAACGAAGCAGGAAACCTTGTTTGCTCATTACATGGATGGGAATTTGATTTAAAATCTGGGGCGTGTTTGACTAATCAAAATTGCCCTCTAGAGGTTAAGAAAATATAAGATGATAAATAATAAACATTCCATTTTATCGGTTGATTCAAATCCGGACTATCTTTTTTTTGTGCCAATGACATGTGCATTCTGGAAAGAAATTGATTATCAACCAGTTGTTTATTTGGTGGAGGACAGCATATCACCAGAATTGAGAAAACTGGTTTTTGAGGCGACAGAGAAAGTTGGCGGTCGGATAAATGTCTTAAACCCCATAGAGGGATATCGTACTTGCAATATAGCTCAGATCTGTAGGCTTTACGCAGCTGCAGATCCGGCCTTTAAAGACGATGATTACTTGCTTACGGACGATATGGATAAGTTTGTAATTGATTATATGTGGTTCAACCAACAAAGCGCCTCTAAAGACATTCATATATATGACCCGGATGAGCTAAATTATACCCGTTTAAAGATTGGAAATATTGGCATGAAGGCGTCAGTATGGAAAAAGGTGATAGGGATTCAAGAGACATCAGTTCAGGAAAACGTTCGTCTTTGTTTTGAGGAATATCTGTCGCCCTCTGCTGATTGGGACACGGGATGGAATCTAGATGAGTGGATTTTAACTCGCAGTGTATTCCAAAGTGATTACTACCCAGATAGGTGCCAGATGTTTGAGCGTGGCGGAAATAAGTATGGGATTCGAAATGGGCGTATTGATAGGGGTGCTTGGGATCCAACATTTAATGAGTGCATGAACACTAAAACGATTGATGTTCATTTGCATCGGGATCCGTACATAGGAAAAGTTTGGGATGACACGGTCACAATTATGTCTCGCGTTTTCCCACCTGATCAAGTAGAAGAATTTATTGAGTACAAAGAAAAATTTGTCGAACTTATAAAGGACTAAGAATGAAAAACCATTTTAAGATCATTGTTCCAATGTATAACGTAGAACAATGGATAGAAAAGAACATTAATAGCATTAAGAGCCAAGGGTATGAAGACTTTCAGTGCATACTAGTAGACGATATCTCAACTGATGACACAGTAAGCAGAGTCAAGGAGCTTATAAAGGATGATGATCGTTTTATTCTGCATATAAATACAGAAAAGAAATTTGCACTACAAAATATTTATGAAGGCATCCTGTTGTCTCAGCCGGATGACCATGACATTATAGTGACTGTTGATGGGGATGATTGGCTATACCACGATAAAGTATTAGATACGCTTGACTTTGTTTACAATAAAGAAAATTGTTATATAACTTATGGCGAATATGTCAAATTAAATGACTTGGTGGCCGGAAGAGTTGTTCCAAATGGCTCTCACAACTTTCCAGAAGAAGTAGTTGAAAATAGGTCATTTAGAAGCTATCCAAAGTGGATTTCCTCTCATCTTAGAACATTTAAGTATGGCTTGTGGAAAAAGATACAAAAAGAAGACTTACTAGATTCTGAGGGCAATTTTTATAGGATGGCTTGGGATGTTGCCTTTATGATGCCCATGCTTGAAATGGCCGGCCACCGGCATAAGTTTATATCTAATATCTTATATGTTTACAATAATGACAATCCAATTAACGACTTTAAAGTAAACTCAAGACTGCAACTTGCTCTAGACAGACAGATTAGATCAAAACCTCAATATGATTTGATTGGCGAGATTTAAAAAATGAATAAAAACGATACTTTCTACCGCAATGCTCTTAGTTTGTTAACACCATTTCGTTTTGACATAGCGGCCAAGCACTATTATGCTAAGTATAAAGATGTAAAAAGTGAGTTCCCTTTAGACCTGTACCTATCGCACTTGCAAGTTTGGAATAACTTTTCTGAATTTGGCGATATTAATAAACAAAGCAAAGAAAAGTTTGTTAATGAGTTCAACAACATTATTGAATCGATTCAACGAGATGGATTTGATGAGAACAGATCCATTGTTCCAGTTGATAAGAGTACAAAATCTCCTCTTAACGGTGCTCATCGTATTGCATCAAGCATACTTGATGATAAAATGGTAGCATGTTATGAGGCTCCTCCCGATTCTGGGCAATTAGACTGTAGCTACTACTTTTTTAAAAATCGTGATGTATATGTGGAAGGCGGCCTAAACCAAACTTATTTAGATGCCATGGCTTTAAATTATGCTAAATTAAAAAATAACACTTTTATAATTACGTTGTTTCCTACTGCCCTCTGTAAGTTTGAGAAAGCAAGAGAAATAATTGTAAATAGCACTGATGTGGTGTGCGAAAAGGCGGTGCCACTAGATAAATACGGCCCCTTTAATTTTATTAGAACACTTTACGACGGGGAGCCCTGGGCAGGTAATTGGCAAGTAGGCTTTCAAGGCGTTAATTCTAAGGCTGAGCAGTGTTACGATGCTGCGGGCCCGACTTATGTTTTTTTGGTGCAGACTGATGACCCAGACACTCTGAGGGCCCTAAAGCAAAACGTGAGGGATCTCTACAACGTTGGAAATCATTCAGTTCACATTAATGACCATCACCATGAAACTATAAGAATCGCTAGCGCCGTCTTTAACCAAAATAGTATTAATTTTTTAAATCAACTTAAGCCAACATATTTTAAAAACTTTGAATTTTATTTTCAAGAATACAGGAACTGGCATAATAATAGTGTCCACGATCGCGATGACTTTTGCGTTGACGCGAGCGCAGTTCTGGCGGCATACGGCTTACGTGACTGTAGAGACTTAGATTTCCTATATGCTGGCGACAACATCGACACAGGACTAACTGAGATTAACTGTCATAACGAAGAACTTAAATACTACAAGCACCACAAAGATGATATTATCTTTAACCCAAATAATCATTTTTATTATAATGGCCTTAAGTTTGCCAGCCCCGAAGTAATTCGACAGATGAAGAAAAACAGATCAGAGCCAAAAGATTTGGTTGATGTTCAGCTATTAAGTGGAGTAATATAATGAAGTGTACTGTAGAGCAGCAAGATAGAATTGTTGGCGAGAGATTTGAGACATTATGTGATATTGTGTACAAACCAGGACAGGCTTTACCAAACCAAACGGGAGTCTATATTGTGTTTAGTAAGACAGATTTTGTTGCTGGATTGCTTAACGAGTGCAGAAAAAACACGCAAAACAAGTATATAATTGTAACACATCATAGCGATTATCCAATTGATGAAAGAATATTTGGAAATGCACCGAGTAATATTGTCAAGTGGTTCGGTATTAATATAACCTATGATCATCCAATCCTAGAATCAATACCACTAGGATCAGCAAGCTCAACTTGGATTGGTACGTCAGAATTTGCTGAGGCTAAAGACTCTCCAGAGTTTACTATTATAGATGAAGACAATGTAGAGAAGAACTTTAAAAACTTAGTTTACCTAGATTTTGGCATACACACAAACCCAAGCCACAGAAGAGAGGTATATAATTACTTTAAAGACAACGACTGGGTTACACAAAAGCCGTGTGATATACCCTTAAGTGAATATGAAAATTCATCCCATTTTAACAAAATGGGTGAGTACTATCAAAACTTGTATGATCACAAATACGTGGTTTCGCCACTAGGCAACGGTGTTGATTGCGGCCGCGTCTGGCAAGCAATTTATTTAGGATCAATTCCTATAATACCAAGACACCTAAATATTAATTTTTACCTAGATTTACCAATATTAGTATATGATGATCTGAGTGATATAACAGAGGATTTTTTGATAGATCAGTATGATAAAATACTTAATACGTCTAGCTTGGATAAATCCACTATGAGTTATTGGGCCCGCCGTTTTAGGGAAGAAAAGGACAAGTGGAGTCTTTAATGAACAAAGATTACGAAAATTTTAGATTAAGAATTGAAAACAAGCTTAAAGACTATTGTTGGGTTAGTCATACTAATAAAGTTATATTTTTTGTGATCCCGAAAAACGCTAGCACTGCAATCAGGAAGTCTCCTCTTATGAAAGGATCATACAGAACATCATATTCAGACCTCTGCAAGCTAGACAATTTTCACGAATATGAAACATTTGTTGTTTTAAGAGACCCTTTAGAGAGGATTGTATCTGCTTACTATGAAGTACTCAGAGGCCATCGACCCGAGAACATTTATAATACTGTAGCTGATAAAAAATTTATATTATTGAATAACGAACCGGATCGATTTGAGTGTTTACTGGATGAAATCGCAGAGTATGGCTTTTTTGATGGCCATTTAAAGCCCCAGGCTTATTTTGTTACAGATGACGCCGGTAACGAAGTAGAAATAGATAATTATTTATTTTTTGAGACCATTACACAGGATTTTTCTAAATTTTGTGCGCGCCGAGGACAACATTTTATATTGCCTAACATGAATAGTTTTGCGAAGATGTATAAGAAGGAACTGGTTCTCTGGGCAAGAAATAATAAGAGAGTATCAAAAAAGTTTAATGACCTATATGGCGCGGATGTGAGATTATATCTTGAAAAAAGTCCTTCTTCTTAACAACTGGGGGGAAACCCCAGCGCAGTATTTGGAGCACTGCAGGTCCCAAAATCCTGATGGGGGATATGTCTGGGAAGATATAGTAGCAGTATCTAATCTTAACGACGCGGAGTATTGCTTTGTCCTAGATGGGCTCCCGAGTGGCTTTAATCCTAATTGGCTTAATTTAGATAAAACCTTTTTTTTACAAAGAGAGCCAACACATGTCCGTCGATATACGCCCCCCGCGTACGCGAAGCATATCTACACTTATGACAACCACTACACTTATGCACTCTGGTGGGTAAAAAAAACTTTCTCGGAGCTAAAGAACATGAAATATCCTGAAAAAATACGCACCACCCAAGGGCATAACAGTGTCAGTTGCATATTGACCAACAAGAGGTTCACCCTTGGTCAGTCTCTGAGATTAAATTTTGCTAAAATGGCGGCCGCTCAACATTCTGATCGAATTGATTTTTATGGCAAAACTTTAAAAGCAGAGGATTTTGGGCCATCTTATAAGGGGGGTCTGCCCCTTACCGGTCCCCCTAAAAGATGTAAATATGAAGGATTACAGCCTTATCATTATTCCCTTTCGCTAGAGAATGGTAGGTTAAAAAATTTTTGTACTAGAGTATGGGAGCCGTTTTTATGTTGGACAATGCCTATTTATTGGGGGTGCCCTAACATAGAAGAGCTTTATCCTACGGAATCTTATCATACAATAAACATTGAAAATCCGACTGAAGCTCTTAGAGAGTTTTCTGATATAATTGATAGACCAATAACAAAAATTAATATAGATGCAATCGACCATGCAAGGAATTTAGTTTTAGAGAAATATAACATTTGGCCTTTTATAAAGGATATTATTGATAAAAACCAAGAAGGAGAGTATTCATGAAAGCAGATGAACTAAAAATTTACGTCACAACCTCAAATAAATACGTACACATATTAAAGATATTTTCGTATCTCTTTAACAAGCACTGGGGACCGGAAAAGGAAGTAACTGTCTTAGGGTTTGACAGACACCCTGAATTCGACCTACCAAGTAATTTTAATTTTATTTCACTCGGAAAACAGAACCCACCGGGTTCGTGGGTTCTAAGCGATGATGTTACACAGATGCTAACGGATGTAATCCACGATGATTATTTTATTTGGCTGGAAGAAAATGAATTTTTGATCAGACCAGTTAACAAAGCAATATTGAATGAATATGATGTACATATCAACCCTAATTTAGCTAGGGTTGATTTAACGAGAGGAACATCAGGCCGAGCCCATTCGGTAATAAAACAAACTCCGGAATATGATATTATTTGTGCTGATCAGGATGCAGAATTAAAAATTTGTGTTCGCGCCTCCATATGGAATAGGGAATACTTGCTAAATATTAATCAACAGCCGGGTACCGGCGTGCATTCGTATCATTGGGAAGCTCATTTGTCAAATTTAGCTAAAAACCATGATTCTAAGGTTATTTCTTCTAATAAAAACTGGGCCATAACTAATATGGATGGAGTTCATTACCGAACTGGACAACATATAACAGACCTAGCTTGTGTAGGTTTATCAAGTAAAATGAATAGAGACTCATCATATGGAGTAAAGGTGGAGGACGAGACCATCTCTGAGTTAGTAGATCTTGGATATGTCCGCCTTCGGTCGGATGGTTTATATGATATTCTGGAGTAATACTAATCATGAGCCAAAGTAAGGTTGAATTTTTACCAGGGAACAGGATTAAGATAGAGAATTATTCTAATCCGTGGAATAACAGAGACTTGTGGCACTCAAACTTCAATATACAAATTGTTAATCAGCAGTGTAAAAAAGTTCAAACAATATTAGAATTCGGTTCGTATGATGGAGGGGATGGAATCAGATATAAGCACCACTTCCCCACAGCCGATGTTTATTCAATTGAGGCATCCCCAGCTTGTTTTCATAACTTGAAAGGACTGAATCAATATGGCTTAAAAGTTTTTAACTATGCTATCTCTGATACTATTGGAGAGGTTAGCTTTTATGAAACTTACGATAGTGAGAATGATAATTATGCTCCATGCGGAGCAATTGACAAAGAGCTATGCTCCACAGATAGAGCAGACGGCCTGCCCCTGGAAATAAGAACTCCCGTTAAAGTTCCAAGTATAACTATAGAAAAGTTTTGCGAGGAACAGGGCATTGCGTCCATAGATTTAATGCATATAGATGTTGAAGGGCATGCTTTACAGTGTCTTATGGGCCTGGGTCCTCATCGCCCCAAGATAATATATGTAGAAGTCAGGGGCACGGGTTATGATCATTCTGGTCCAATTAGCAAATTATTAGAAAGCATGAAGTATGAAAAGTCAATGCACTGCGGCGCCGAGGAAGTTTGGATTCACACACAATGAAAAATGTATATTTATTTGAAATTAATGATGTCTTAACAGGACAGATTAAACTTCCGTATAGCACGGGCGTTATATGGTCTTATTGTATAACGGACAAGCAGATAGAAAGTAACTATAATTTAGGGGGCTGGTTCTATTACAGAGAAGACTTAGATGACATTCTCAATAAGATAGAAAACCCCTCCATTATCGGCTTTAATTGTTTTGTTTGGAATTGGAAGTTTAACAATCAGTTAGCAAAAAAAATTAAAGAAAAATATCCGGAGTGCCTGATCGTATACGGTGGCTGGCAGGTTCCAATGTCGGATAGAAATCAAAACTTTTTTAAGGAGCATCCCTATGTAGATATCGCTGTGCATGGCGAGGGAGAGATTACATTTAAAGAAATTTTAATTGAAAATCTTAAAGTTAGTCCCAATTGGGAAAGTATTGACGGATGCTCTATTCCTATGAGATTGGTAAGTTCTGAAAACAAAGGGCGCCTACGGCGAATAAGTCATGGGCTAAAGCTACTTGACGAAATATCAGCGGACGATAGTGACTATGCAACGCACGTCAACCTCCCTAGACAAAGAATTCAAGACCTTAATTCAATGCCGAGTCCATATTTGGATGGCTTATTCGATGAACTTGTTAAGGACTGTCCTTATGAGATTGAAGCCGCAATTGAAACAACAAGGGGTTGCCCATTTCAGTGCACTTTTTGTGAAATAAGCACGAAATACTACCAGAAAATTAAATCACAAAGTCTTGAAAAGGTTTACAAAGAGATTGATTGGCTGTCAGATAACAAGGTTGTTTTCGTATACAACGCAGACTCTAACTTTGGAATGCTAAAAGATCATCTTGAAATTACAAAATATTTTGTGAAAAAGAAAAAGGAGACAGGATATCCAGAAAAGCACCGGTGCGATTGGGCTAAGAATAAAGCTGACTCTGTTATAACGTTGGCCAAATTGTTTTACGAAGCAGATATGGACAAAGGTATCACAATTGCACTCCAGTCTATGAATCCTGAAACGCTCAAAGCTGTACGTAGAAGAAACGTTGATAATGGCAAACTGTCTGAATTTTTTAAAATGTATAGTCAAGAAGAATTGCCAAGTTATGTTGAATTAATTATGGGCCTCCCCGAAGAAACATTACAGAGTTTTATTGACGGAATTTCTAAGGTTATAGAATTGGGACAACACAACTATATTGGCATCTACCCATTAACAGCGTTACCAAACACTCCATTTGGGGAAAAAGAATATATTGAAAAATATGATCTAAATATTATTGAAACATATCCTGCTTTTTCTCATGTTGACATTAATGATCAAAATGATTTCGAAAGAGAACACATGGTAGTAGGAAGCAAAACACTGACGCTGGACGAATACGTGGAATGTACAGTGTATCGCTGGTTTTTTATGTTTGCTCATTACCTTGGTAATCTACAATTTGTGTCTAGGTTTTTAAATTCACACTTAGATATATCGTTTAAGGACTTCTATCTTTCGTTGATGGAATATATTAAAGCATCGGATGACAACTCGTTCCTAGCAAAGGAGCTACAGTTGACAAAAGAAAGTTTGCAACAGGTGATGAAAGCTGAGCACCCATGGGGGAGAGTGTTAGACGACGTTAGAGAAAACTTTGCGTGGGACTTTGAGGAAGCCACTTCGATGCGGATAGTTCAAAACAAAGACACCTTTCAAAAAGAAATTAAACAGTTTATCATATCGTGTTATGATGTGGATAATGAATTACTAAACGAGTTGATAAAATATCAAGATGTGGCTGTGGTCGACCCAACTCGACAATATCCTTTAACAGAAACAATAGGATTTAATATTCATGACGTTATCCACTCTGGGCATAAATTAGTAGAGGAGCCGCAAGAAATTAGGGTAAAAGCTAAAAATTATGATGGTGATCTTTTTCAATGGGGTAAAGAGTGCCTATGGTGGGGTCGCCGGGTGGCTGCGTGTAAAGCAAAAATTGAGGTTTTAAAAAAACATGTATAAGAAATTAAAATTCTCAACTGAAAAGTACAAGTTTAAAGAAGCAATTGAGAAACTCTATAACGTTGATGATTTATCCACTCTTCATAAAGATCTGGCAGGATACTATGACATACCAGATGATGTAGCCGGCCTCGGCCGCGATACGATAAGTGCGCTACACAATAAATTTTATGATGAGTTAGGCTTAGGCTGGCTTGAGATGAAGGAAATGTATAGGTCTTTTGTAGAAGATTATATTCACCCTCTGTTTCCAAAGGAAAAGAGTCTGATATACCAAGCTTTTCCGTCTTATAGGATTCACTATCCTGGCAATAGGGCTATAACAACAGTTCACAAGGATAGTGATGAGAATCATCAACATCCGTATGGAGAAATAAGTTTCCTGATGCCACTAACCGATATGTATGGCAGCAATGCTCCATGGGTTGAGAGTTTCCCAGGGATGGAAGATTTTAACCCTATGGAGGGAAAATATGGAGACATATTTATGTGGGATGGAAATCGCTGTCTGCATTATAATAAATTTAATGAAACAGGCAAGACAAGAATAAGTTTTGATTTTAGAATTCTTCCTAAAAAATATTACGATAGCTCTTACACTGCAAAAGCGGCCACCACAAAAAAGAAATTCATTATAGGAGAATACTACGACTGCGTTGCAGAGGGAAGGTAAATTAATATGTTTGAAGATTCATTAGATGAAACAATAGGTGTTCTTGAGAATATGGGCTTTACCATAAATGACCCGTGGGATATTGTAGATAGCTTTGAAAAAATGGTTGCTGAGTACGCGGGGAGCAAGTATGCTGTGTCTGTTGATAATTGCACTGATGGCATTTTTTTATGCCTCAAATACCTCAAGGCTACTGGCAAAATAACAATTCCTTCTAAGTGCTATGTTTCGGTGCCTCAGGCTATTCTGCATGCTGGATGTGACCTGGAATTTGAAGATTTAGAGTGGTCTGGTACATATCAACTTAAGCCGTACCCCATCATTGATGGCGCCACGCGGTTTACGAAAGGGATGTACATCCCGGGAACGTATCAGTGTCTATCCTTTCACATCAAAAAGATACTCAATATTGGAAAGGGTGGCATCATCCTGACGGATGACCCAGAGGCCGCAAGATGGTTTAAGGTCGCAAGATATGAGGGGCGCCATATAGAGGTTCCATATGATCAGGATGAAATTGAAATGGTTGGCTGGAATATGTATATGCCCCCCGAGCAAGCTGCTCGCGGAATAAAAATATTCTTAAACTTACCGGATGAGAATAAAGACTGTGGAGGGTCTTGGCGATACCATGATCTCTCTAATTTAGAGATTTTTAAAAATAAGGATCAGTAGTGGAAAAAATATTTTCTAAACTAGAAAACGACGTTCTGTTGCATATTATATATCGAAAAGAGGATATTGTGTCCTTTAGGGACAATATTACTCCTGAAGAGGAATATTTGCAAGTCGCCTCTATAAAGATGCAAAACGGCAGAACGTTTAAGGCCCACAAACACATACACCAAGAGAGGTATACCGACATAGCTCAAGAATCATGGGTAGTGATTGATGGAAAGATAAGGGCTATTTTATACGACTTAGACGATACTATTATCGCAACCCGTACTCTCAATGAGGGAGACTGCTCAATAACATTCCGCGGCGGCCACAACTATGAGTGCCTAAAGGACAACACAATTGTTTATGAATACAAAACAGGCCCATATCAAGGGGTTGAAAAAGACAAAGTTTTATTAGAGGTGTAATATGGCATGGGAAAAATGGCTAAATGAAAAAAGATTCACTCTGTTTCGAACAGCGATCCTACAGGAGCAATTTATAGAGTGTATAACAGATCACACTCCAGATGGCGGGACTATTATGGAAGCAGGGTTTGGCTTCGGAACAACGTTGGAGCTATTGAGAGACTTGGGGTATGAGGTATCAGGATTTGATTTAGAGCCCAGTGCAATTGAAAATTGTCAAGAGCACTATAAACATTTGAGAGGCGATCTGTTTGTTGGTAATATATTAAATTCAAAAACGTATAGGCGAAAAGTAGATACGATCATCCATCAGGGGGTCTTGGAGCATTTTGAAGATGAGGAAATACTAGAAATCTTAGACATTCAAAGTAAAGCGGCGAAAAGAATAGTATTTGATGTGCCTAACAATTTGAGACAAAACCTAGATGATGAAGGTGATAGAACAAGGTTTGAGAGCCCGCAGTTCTGGGAAGACATAATCTCAAGCGCTGGCTTACAGTTCACCAGATACGGTAGAACGTATGACTATGGAAACGAATTTTTGCCCCAAATCCTAAAGAGATACGACTCAGATCTAATGAGGCGAGTTGGAAGATCGAGCATTTTTGTTGTGGAAGGAAAATAAATGAAACTTCATTTAGGATGTGGCGCGGTAGATATACCTGGGTTTTATAATGTTGATTTAAGTGATTACCCGCATGTAAATCTTAAAGCCGACATTCGCGATTTAAGTATGTTTGAAGACAATAGTGTCGCGCTAATCTATATAAGCGCCACGTTCCAGTACTTTGACAGGCGCGAAGGAGCACGGTGTTTGCAAGAATGGCACCGCATATTAAAGCCGGGTGGCATACTAAGGATATCCACGGTTGATTTCGACAAATTATTGGATGTATATTATAAAACTGGCAAAGATTTAACTAAAATAGTAGGGCCTCTTTATGGTAGAATGGATGTTGTTGACGAAGATAACAATCCAATTAACAAAATCTATCATAAAACAGTATACACAAAGACAGAAATGCTAAGGACTTTAAAAGACAGTGGATTTACAAATGTGGAAGATTATGACTGGAGAGATCATGTTCATGTTAATTACGATGACCAAAGTCAGTCTTATTTCCCTCACATGAGCAAAGAAAGTGGAATTCATATTATGCAAAACTTACAGGCGATTAAGTAAAAATGGATCAGACAGTTAAATATGACAGTTGGCCCATAGGACGACCGCCTAAAGAGTGGGATCGCCCTGAACTAGAAATGGTTAGAAGAGCCGGCTATGAATGGGATGACCCCAGAGATATTATAGAGACCTTTGAACAAAAAATGGCTGATTATGCCGGCTGCAAATACGGAATAGCAGTTGATTCTTGCTCAAGTGGTATTTTTCTATCTCTAAAGTACTGTGAAGCTAGTGGAACAGTAACAATACCTAGCAGAACTTACGTATCAGTTCCAATGCAAGTGAAGCACGCCGGTTGCGAATTAGAATTTGAAAATGTAAAATGGAGCGGAATCTATCAACTTAAACCATACCCCGTTTATGATGGTGCGGTAAGATATACAAAGGGAATGTATGTGGGGGGTAACGCTCTGCAAGTTGTCTCTTTCCAAATTAAGAAAAGGCTGTGCATTGGCAAAGGCGGTATGATCTTGACGGACGACCCAAACGCATATAAATGGCTTAAAAAAGCATCCTATGACGGAAGGGATTTGGAGGTATACTACCCAGAAGACGAATTCGAAATGCTAGGGTGGCATATGTATATGACACCGGAAGATGCCGCTAGGGGGCTACTAATAATGGACCAGCTACCAGAAATAAACGAAGACTCAGGCTGCTGGGAAAACTATTCAGATTTATCTAACAAAGAGGTCTTTAGAAAATGAAAAAGAAAGCGTTAATAACAGGAATCACTGGACAAGATGGGAGCTATCTCACAGAGTTCCTACTAGAAAAAGGATATGAAGTACACGGAATTATTAGGAGATTGTCTGTGTCTGAGAACCAAGACAGTCGACTTAAAAGTGTGAGATCTAAAATTAAAACATATTATGGAGATTTAACGGACTATCCTTCTCTACATCGAATTATGAGCGACGTGATGCCAGATGAGATCTACAATCTTGCTGCCATGAGTCACGTAAGGGTTAGCTTTGATGTACCATCATATACCATACAAACAAACGCTTTGGGTGTACTTAACATGCTAGAGGTATACCGAACAGTATGTCCGCGAGCTAAGTTTTATCAAGCCTCATCATCCGAGATGTTTGGAAATTCAGTAGATGATGATGGTGTGCAGAGGCTCACGACGCCAATGACTCCTGTGAGTCCATATGGGTGCGCTAAGTTATTGGCATACAATTTAGTTAGACACTACAGACATGCGTATGGTCTGCACGCCTGTAACGGGATTTTGTTTAATCATGAGTCTCCGCGAAGAGGATCGAACTTCGTAACTAACAAGGTTGTAAAATGTGCAGTTGAAATTAAAAAAGGATTGCGAGATAAATTAGAGCTTGGCAATCTTGATTCGTATAGAGACTGGGGTCATTCAAAAGATTATGTGAAAGCAATGCATAAGATAGTAAATCATCCAACGGCCGACGAGTGGATAGTTTCAACTGGAGAGACTTGGTCAGTTAGGGATTTGGTTGAGTATGTCTTTACCTCACTTGACTTAGATTGGAAAGAGTATGTGGTGCAAAATCCTAAATTTATGCGCCCAGAAGAGCTTAAGTACCTGAAAGGGGACTCCGACAAGTCCAGAGAGGTACTAGGTTGGGAGCCAGAGTACACTTTTCACACAATGCTAGATGAGATGATAGAAAGTTGGATGAATAAGTTATAGTGTCCTTTTCCTTTAGTCATACGGGTATATTTTACAATGTATAATAAAATTTTAGTTACTGGTGGCACGGGACTTTTAGGAACCGCACTAAACGGGGTACTACCTGATGCAACCTACCTGTCAAGTAAAGATGTTGACCTAAGAAGCTTCAGAGAAACAAAGAATGTTTTTAAGAAGGTACAGCCTGATGCTGTAATCCATCTAGCCGGCCGCATCGGCGGACTTGGGGCTAATATGAGGGAAAAGGGTCTTTTTTATCATGATAATGCTAAAATTAATTTAAACGTTTTGGAAGCCGCGAGAGTATGTGGCGCCAAAAAAGTTTTGTCAACTCTAAGCACTTGTGTATATCCAGATGATGCCGCCTATCCTTTGACTGAAGAGCAGATTCATTCTGGGCCGCCACATCACTCAAACTACGCGTATGCTTACGCTAAAAGAATGCTGGATGTACAGTCCCGTGCTTATAGGGAACAATATGGTCTTAATTGCATTACAGCGGTTCCTAACAATCTATTTGGAATAAATGACAACTTTGACCTAAATCAATCTCACGTTTTGCCTGCGATGATAAGGAAAATTTATGAAGCGAAGAGGTTTAATAAAGAAGTAGTGCTATGGGGCGATGGTTCACCGCTAAGAGAGTTTACTTTTTCTGATGACGCCGCTAAAATTTTGGTATTTTTATTAGATAAGTATGATGGCAAACACCCCATCAATATTGGGAATACCATGGAATATTCTATTGCACACGCTGCAAAATTAATAGCATCGGTGCTTGGTTATAGTGGGGAAATTATTTGGGATGTAAACCGACCATCCGGTCAGTTCAGAAAACCATCGTCCAACGAGAAATTGCTGAACTTGGGATGGGCTCCCAACGAGTATACTAATTTTCAAGAAGCCCTTAAAGTAGTGTGCGAATGGTTTACTAAAAATTATGAAAATGCGAGAGGAATAAAAACGAATGATTAATGCATTGGTAACTGGCGGCTGCGGATTTATAGGTAGCAATCTGGTAGATATATTGGTAAAAGAAGGATATAATGTAACTGTTGTGGATGACCTTTCTTCCGGGAAGAAAGAGTATTGTCGTGACGAAGTTGAGTATTATTTTGATAAGTTTCAAAATGTTCTAACAACGGATGTAGTAAAAAATATAGATGTCATATTTCATTTGGCTGCGGAGTCAAGAATTCAGCCAAGTTTTGAAGACCCGTTATACACCTGTGAGAACAATTCGCTTGGAACAGCAATTGTCTGCGAGTATGCTAGAAAAAATAATTGTAAAGTAGTATACGCAGGGTCAAGTTCTTTTTACGGTGGCGTGTATTTGAATCCATATGCCTTCGCAAAATGGCAGGGAGAGGAAGTTTGTAAAATGTACTCTGAGGTGTATGGAACAACAACAGGAATTGCCAGATTCTTTAATGTGTATGGACCTCGCAATCCCTTAATAGGACAATACACCCCAGTTGTAGCTATCTTTGAGGAGCAGACAAAAAACGGGAAGCCATTAACGATTGTTGGAGATGGAGAGCAACGACGAGACTTTACGCATGTGTACGATATATGCGCTGGGCTGATTGCTATTTCCAAAGGCGCTTGGCGAGGAGACGTGTACAACTTAGGAACTGGAACTAACAATTCAATTAATGAATTGGCGGATATGTTCGGAGGCACAAAACAGTACATACCGCAGCGTCCTGGCGAAGCCCGCGAGACCCTAGCAGATATATCAAAAACCATCGAGATGACTGGGTGGAACCCCAGACACGATTTAGAAGAATATGTTAAAGGAGTAAAATAACTATGAGATTATCAGACCAAGCAGTAGGAGCACTAATGATGGCCCTGCAAAGATCACTAATGGAGCAGTCCGACATTGTCCCGGTGCTACAGGATATGGATTTCCAAGTAAATCCTGACGATCAGTCACACTCAGAGTTGGTTGTAACCAACCCACCAATCGTTAATTTTAATGATGTTCAAATAAATGAGGAGGAACAGGAGCATGTTTAACAAAACATCACAGCAGCGCTATCTATCCGAAGGTGAAGTTCGCGAACTTATTGATGAACTCGTTCGCACTGCAATCGGACAACAGGCTAGAGATCTTGAAAAACACTTAGCCGATATCGATAGAAGGCTTAAGGAACTAGAAAAGCGCTAAAGATGCCGCGATATCAGTATCGTTGTACTGCGTGTAGCGAAATATCAGTAATATATCACCCTTCTAGTGAAACACAGTCCGTATGCCCTGTGTGCGACTCTGGTTCCACATTAGTAAAAATGCTGACAAACTTTACAACGAAAAAAGCCGGAACGAAATCAGATAGAACCGGTCAAATTACAGAGCAGTTTATTAAAGATTCGCGCCAAGAGCTACAACAACAAAAAGATAAACTAAATAAAGATAGATAATGCTCATATATATCGTTCTCGTTACTTCATTAATAATAAATGCACTTTTAGCGTGGTATTTGTCCAGGTTATTACAGAAGTTTATGTTCATATCCGAAAATATATCCGATTTGTTTCTAACTACCAAAGCGTTCCAAGTCTTTGTAAAAGAGATGTATAGTATGGATTCTTATCACGGTGAGCCCATAATTCAAGAATTAGTGTTTAGAATTAGAGAAGTAAATGATGAAATCTCAGAATTTAGAGAGATATTTGAATATACGATAGACGAAGAAATAGAGCAAGAACTAGAGGAAGCATTAAATGCCGAGACGGAAGAAGAGCAAGAAAAATCATTACTTTACGCAGGTACACGAAGACGCAATAGTTAAATACGCTTCGACAGAGGATCGAGAACTACGATCAAAATTGTACGAAGAGTATATTCAGCCTGCATTTGACGATATGGTAGATAAGATAATCTATACCTATCGTTTCACCACGTTGCCAAATATTGATTATCTCAGAGCAGATTGTAAAGTTTGGCTAACTACAATTTTAAACAAGTATGACCCCAATAAGGGCTCGAAAGCCTTCTCGTACTTCTCAGTGGTGACCAAGAACTGGTTTATTCACAAAGTCAAGCGAACCAAGAAACGCCTTCAAACAGAGATATTTATGGAGGACGTCCTTAACGAAGTGGATGAAAACCTAGTATCGGATGAGCTTAGTTATTATGATAAGAGATCTGAGGTTGAATTTTGGATGTCTTTGAACAGCGAGATAGACACTTGGGATTCGTTTATGGTCAAAGAGAACGAGAAAAAGGTTCTTATGGCTGTACGCATTCTCCTAGACTCAGCCGAACAAATAGAAATTTTTAACAAAAAAGCTATTTACTTATATCTTCGCGAACTTACTGGGCTGAACACCAAGCAGGTTGTCAATAACCTCAATAAGCTTCGGAAGAGATACAGGACGTTTAAGACAAAATGGGAAAACAGCGAGATCTAAGCTTAGAGCACTACATCGAAGAAACCACGACAAACATCAAAGAAGATCGTGCGATGGCCAAGTCCTTATTAATGGATGTAATGGCTGATATGAAAGCCTCTCCCACCGATAGAAGAGAAATGGGCTCAATAGCCGCTAAGTATGTAGAAAATCTTCAAAGATCCAACGAGCAGATGGTGAAGCTCGCCGCCATTCTTCAACGCCAAAAGACAAATCAGGTTGGTCTTACAGAAGATGATAAAGAACAACTGTTTGATTTGTTAAACGAGAACAAAGAAGATGGCTAACGAAATAACACCTCAACAAATATTCAGTCAATATGGCGTTCTGAATGACCTTAGACCAGCTGACGGTCTTTCTGGGGACAGGAGGTCGCTAACTACAACCGATGCCATATCAGCTGTTCTGGAGGAAGCATTCACTCCTGATGCTATGGCGAATAAAACGGTTTTCGGTGGTATTGTTTTTGGCACGTACTACGGAGATCAACCAGTAATATCTAATCCGATGGAAAATTTGGAGTATGTTTCTAAACAGCTTGCGCTAGCAGATAATCCAGAATTAACTGGCGAAGCAGTATACTACAAATATAAGGTTTATGTCCACGAAGGTGACCCTAGAGTTCTCATAGATATCGATGAGCTTCTAAAAGGCAACACAACGGGGAAGTTAAATCTTCCAGGCATGTCTCTGGCTGATCGTGTTGATTCATTGCCAGAGGCGTCTTTATCTCTTGATGCTAGCATACCCAACGGTCAATTGGCTATTTTGCCCGGAACACTGGTTAGTATAATATATGCCGACGAAAAGTTCCAAAACCCTCAGATCATAAAAGTAGGACCTAAAATATTTGATATTAATCTTCAAAATTCATCAATAAAGCTGGACTTTAAGAACAAAAAACCTATGATTATGGGACCTAGAGGCACAGTCTCTAAGGACGATCCGGGCAATTTTAGTTGGTCTAATAGAGCCAAACAGAAAAGCGCGATATATATTCCAACAGGCCAACCCATCAATAATGGAGAGCTAGAAGAAACCGGTTTGTTGTATACTGATCCAGCCTCGGGCGCCCAAATAATAAAAGATGCTAAGGATGATTGGCTTAGATTAACTGCTGCCTATAAAAGAAAATTTGGTAAACAATTGAAAGGTAGCGGCTATCGACCCTACAACACTCAAGTTTCGGTCCGGATGATTAGGGCTCGCGGTGATCAGGCAGGGTGCCAAGGACCGCATGGTAATGGCATAAAAGGCGAGGGCGCAGGACAGTATGATGAAAACTGTAAATTTCGTGGATATGCGGCAATTCCTGGTACATCCAACCATGGTTGGGGCTCCGCGGTAGATATAGACAGACCGGGCAGCGGGTGGACCGGAGATCAAGCGGGGAACTCACCAGAATTTAAGTGGTTGAATAAGTTTGCTCCTGATAATTTTAATTTTAATTTTGGAGTATCAAACGAACATTGGCATCTGGATTGGGTTGGGTTTAATAAAGTAGTTAAGGGCGTCTCCGTAAATACCAAACGCTGGACTCAAGAGGGACTTAATGATGCACAGGTAACATTTGAGGCAGACCCGCAAGATCTACCGGCAACAGCGGGACCAAGTGCCCTGTCCTAGGAGAAATAAGTGTCCAAAGTAAAAACAACATCAGCTATACAAAACCCAACAGACCCAATTGAAAAAAGAAAGTTGGACAACGCATCTCCAGCCGAAAAGGCTGATATTCGTGGAGTGGGCTCAAAAGAAACAGAGAACTATGACACACCAGATCTAATTCTGACTTCTAATGAGAGAGTCATAAGAAAAGGTAACGCATCTATTAAATTAGGCAAAGATAGAAACTCTAACAGATTTTCTGGCACAGGAGGTAAGGGGCAGTCTCATTGCGCCGCAATAGATATTGTTGCCGGAACTTTGGGACACAGCGCACGAAGTAGAGACAGAAAAGGTAACAAGCTTTATGCTGATCCTAACTTTGTTTTAGACTCAGCGAGGATATATGTTAGTCAAAAAGCAGATATCGATGGCTACTTTAGACTTAAAAAGCCCCGGCAGGGGGGTGGGTCGACCTCTTCTGTGACGCCTAGATCTGGCATCGCCATCAAAGCAGATAATATTAGAGTTATTGGTCGCGAGAATATCCGACTTATCACTCGAACAGATTCAATCAACTCACAGGGTGGCGAATTGTCAAACGCCGATAAGAGCGGATACGGGATTGATTTAATAGCTATGAATGATCCAGAAGACCTGCAGCCGATGGTAAAAGGTGAAAATCTTAAAGATTGCCTGAATGCTCTTCTTCAGGTCGTTGAAAATATTGGTACGATATTAGATAACTTTATTTCATATCAGCAAAACTTCAACAGGGCAATCCAGAATCACACGCATATGTCGCCATTTTATGGAACTGAAACCGCCCCTGATTTTAAACAAACTATGATGGCCGGTGTTGAGAACTCGATTAATGTTGCTTTAAATTGCCAAGTGCCTATGATAGCTGAAATACCCTTAACCACCGTTGCGGTTGTTAACGATTACTTAGATAACTCTGGAGTTGCCGGCGACAAGTATATTCTAAGTTTATACAATAGGACAAACTAATGGCTATCCCAGAAATACAAGCTATATCGCTGCAGTCTCTAATCTCTAAAACTTTGCTGGGCATTCCATTTGTCAATAAAGTAGGCAACATAATGAACTTTTATGTAAACGTCGACGCCCGCGGTTCCAGAGATACCCAAGAGCGTCTATGCACAGACTATTTTATTGAGCATTATTTCCCAGAGTACTATCCTTTAGTAGTTGACAGAAATAATGCTGAGTTCGCTAGTTTTAGTGGTTTCTATGACGAACTTCGCAATACAATTTCAGATTCGCTTTTTTTGGAAAAAACTGGTCCATTTAACATCAAAAACACATATAAGCTATCACTACAAGAAGGAAACATCTATGACCTTAAAGAGGCGTATGAAGAAGAAGAAAAGTTACCTGATTTCTTAGATGCTCTGGCGTTCTTTAACAATGAAAGAGACGCAGGATCTGAGACAGGGGCAACAAGCTTTGAGTTTGCAAATGTGCCAAGTTCTCTAGACAAGCTGACAGGAACAATTAGTGACTTCTCAGCCGGACTTTCGTTGTTCAAGGGGATTATACCTTTGTCATTGGACGCAAATACTCTTGGTTTCTCAACCAATAGAATTGTCAATGCTTTGCTGAGTGTCATATATGAGGGCTTGGACTTTAAACTTAAAGAGAGCAATTTCTTTGATACCGATTATTTGACAATGTACTTTGATGCAGACTCAAATATTCTGCGAGTTGATTATTTTGTTTTGAATGTGACTCGTGGAGAAACTAAGCAAGCAAAGATTGGGTTTATTACAAATTCTAAATACAATCCAATTTTTAGTGACCCCTTGGCTTTAAAGACAGTTCAAAATTATAAAGAGATCATTGAATCATCGGAGCAACAGTCAAACTTAACAAAGCAGCAGTCAATAACAGACTTTTTCTCGACGCTTGGAATTGAAGGGTCGTTCACCGCACCACAGATTGGGGATATTCCTGGCTCTATTACTCCCGGTAATAATATTTTTGGGAACAGATCCTCAGATGATCTGATTGATGTAAGTAACATACAACAGCTAGAGGACACGTTCAGCAAGCTTAAAACTAAAGAAGAGTTACTAAAAGAAATCGAAGAGGCTGAAAATGAAGAAACAAAAAAGAACATTCTTCAGGCAGAAAAAGCTAAGAAACTCAATGCCGGAATTCAAATTGTAGACACAATAGACGCCGTTCTGAATTTTAATGTTCCGATATTTGGACCCAACGCTACCAAAGAGCAAAAAATTGTAAATCAGATTTTAAACCAGTTTGGAATTCAAGCCCTCGCAAAAGAAGCAATTATTTGCTTAACGTTGGGCCTCGGTGCTACAGCCTCTAGAATTACGCAGTCAGTTAGGAACACTATTATTCAGCAGGCTAGTTCGCTTCAGACAGAACCAATGCCTCCATCTAAAGAGATAAATATAAAAAGACCAAATTTGGCTGAACTGTTTGAGAACTTCGCGAAGCCGTTTTCAATCAATGGGGACATTAAAGATCAAATAAAAGACATTGTCTTGGGCGCAATTGCTAATGGCGCCTTCGCAGTTATTAAATCACTGGTGGAATTAATACAATTTAATTGTGGTGCTATCTTGAGAGGCAATACGGGTGTTATTGATGTCGGGAGTAGGATAAGGGATGACAACCAAAGAGCAGCTGTTAGTTTCCCAAATCTTGAGGAGCTTTTGGAGGCTGAGTTTGCGCAAGATGGCTTAGCTCTAGAGCAGGTTTACTCTTATTTCTCAGATGTCTCAAGTGTGTTGAATCCCATAGAAGTTTGTCGTTTACTAAATTCTCAGAGGGAAGTTGAGCCGTCTACACATGCAAAAATTCTTGACTTCAATTCAAATTATCCTTTGCCGCAAATCAGAAATAACGTCAATACAATCGGATCTATCAATAGTTATTTTGCGAGAATTTCTCAGTATGTCGACACAGTAACATTCTGCAACGACATCATCAATAATAATATTTTACAGGTCGTGGAAAACTGTAATATATGCCTGGACGAAGATTTCTACGATTCAACACCGGCACTAGACGAATTAATAAGGATTGCCGAAGATGGCATTGAGATCCTCCCACCCCCGATTGAGTTTTTGTGCCCGGATTCTCCAAATTATCTAGAAAACCCAATAGCCACCACAATTTTGCCTAACCTGTTTAATAATATTCTGGGGACCACTAAAACATACATGGCCGGTTCACTGGAAGCGGCGCGCACATCTTTGTTGGAACCCACAGTTTCTAATGTGCCAAACCCAGACCTTTCCGGAGCACTTGCTTTGTTTCCTGACTTGGAGCCTCCAACTGCTGAGATGGACCCGGCAGTTCTAAACTTTATCACAGAAATGTTTGACTTCTTTGGAGACGCTGCTGGTGCGATTGAATCGGCAGCGTCGACAGGAGTCTGCCAAGACATTGACAATGCTAAGATTCAAAATATTATCAACAATGTTAGCACGGTGGTTGGTACTATCGATTCGGCTTTGAGCGAAGTCCCGGGAGTTATTGAAGAAGTTAACGAAAAGGTGACATCAATTCAGGATCAGACCGCGGGTGAGGGCATGCTGCACACGCAGTATATTTTCCCGGAGGCGTTCAAGAGCAGATTCCAAAATGCAATTCAGCCGTATGGAATTTTAAACACTAACCTTCAAGTTCCAGCGCTTATTGAGAGTGGTTCCATATTTTCATTTTACAACGAATCTAATGATAACACCGGCCCGATACCGTTTGAAACTATTTCAATCCGGTTGCTGTATAACATACAGAGTCCAGACTCGGGTAATTTCTCTGGGTCTTACGCATCTCAGACGGCCGCAAATCAGAGCCTATATATAAACTACCCGAAATATCAGTCAAATGCGAGCACCTACTTAAGTTTGAATTACAATTTAGACTCAGTTGACGATCTTTTGGTTGGAGAAATAGAGAACCTCGTCCCGGGCGAATCGCCTCCATTGCCAGCAAACACAGCTTACGCTGTGAAAGAATTTAATCCGTATGTGTTTAGATTTGTAGATCCTTTTGAGCAGCAACTCGGCGCCGGATCGTTTTTGGCGTTGGATAATGAAGGTATAGTAGCGACCGTCCAAGAACAATTCATACCGGCTTATGGTACTCTATTCGCCAACTTATTTGACTATATCTTAGAAAATGGAGCATTTAGCGCCGATAAGATAAACAATCTTAAGTTTTTCAAGAACAACGCGAACTGCCCCCCAGAAAATATTGGTGATCTGTTTGATGCTGAAGGCATTCTTGATCAAATGAAAAAAGAATTCGCAGCGGCTGCATGCTACGACCAGGGATCAACAAAGGATAAAACAAGAAATACCTTATATTACGGTTTGATACTAATGCTAATACAGGCTGCGATAGATGAATTTATAATTAAAAACATTGTTGTTTTTTCGGCTTTTGAAATGAATTCTGTATTGCAATTGTCTTTTGTAAAAGAGTTTATGGTTAGCGAAATCATCCAATCCATTGAGTCCGAGCGACTTGATGGCAATTCTGTTCTTGAGAGGGAAATATACAATTATTTTGATAGAGTGTCAATTAGACAGTCAACAATTAACAACGGGGGTATTGCTCACACATACCCTCCATATGACATACCAGTAGGTTTTGAGTTGAATGAAGCTGAAGGTAGGGCCAATTTTCCTTTAAACGTTTATGAGCCGCTTATCCGTTTCTTGGTGGAGGAAAGATTATATTACACTTGGGATTCCGGACAAAGATCTACGCTTGGTACCATAAATAATATTATAGACCCACAGGGCAAAAACAAAACATTTGATGATGTCTTCTTAGAAGACGTAATAGGTGTCTATAATCTAGAGGAGTACCAAACCACTGATAGAGTTATTATGGCTCGGCGGTTGTCTTCGTCATATACTGATTTTAATGTTGCAATATATTTTCAGAATGTTCTTTCTGCCCCCGACACCCCAGCTGGATTAGTTAGGCTTAACTATGTGCGCCGCCGCGTGTTCGCGAACGGTGACCTCTCGGCGCCCGAGACGGCAACGTTATTCGAGATCAATACGGGAATGTCCGCGAATATATTAGGAGTTATCAAGAGTAGCCCAGAATATCAAATCTTCAAACAACAGGTATTCAATCAGGATGCCATCTTCATGGGTCCACTTTTATACAACTTCTACTTAACAGAATTGTTCTTCTCAGACATAATTGATTCTTTTAGAGGAACGAAGCGCGCTATCATAAACTTTATGAATATGACGGATGCTTCCACCCGTCCACCACTGCCTGATGGATTGAATGACGAATATTCTAATACTTTGGCTAACAATGGACAACAGGATATGGATTCCATGGCAAGGGAGATATTCCTGAAGTTTTTGAAGGAAACTCCAATTCAAATTCTCAAGGGCTTAGTTGAGCTTATCGACCCACACATTGCAATCTCAAAGATAATTAAGGACGTAACAGCGGATGCCTTTTTGAAGGTTTCTCAGGCGATTACAACATCTATTAGTGCCCTACCAGCCAGTTCTCCAATAAGGACCGCAAATATTAACGGAGAGGATGTCTTATCTTTATTGTTCTGCCTATACAGTATTGGTAATAAAACTCTCACAGACACTGTGTCTGTGACTTACCCCCCCGGACACCCGGCTGCTGGAACCGACGTGGGAGACGGCGCACCCTTATTTGGTCCAAGAATTAGCCTAGACGGAGTTGATTTCAAGGGATCAATTGCAGGAATGTTCATGGCGCCTCCGTCTCCCCTGGGCATTCTGTATCTATTAATTGAACTGCTTAAGATAAAGATTGATGAGGGCCTTTCGGATGACAATGTTGATGCAACAGAACCGCCACCTTCCGAGGAGTGCTAAAATAAATAAATCAACTATTTAAGAAGGAGGATCGCACATGGCTTCTGGTTTGGCGCCAAAACTACCGCTAGTTTTTGATAACGTTTTTGGTCCGTATGGATTAATCACAGACTTTAGTTCTCTCGCAAAGCAAAACTTAAAAATGCTTATCTTGACAAACCCTGGCGAGAGAATGATGGATACCGACTTTGGGGTTGGCTTGAAAAAATATTTGTTTGAGCAGAACACTGCGTCGACATATTCTGAGATTGATAGCAATATTAGACAACAAGTTGAAAGATACTTGCCCTACATCGGGATTGATAGAATAGACTTCACAGTCCCAGAAGGCAACCCCGATCTTTTTCCTAACAACTTATCAGTCTCTATATTGTTCACTATATTGCCACTTCAAACCAATGCGATTCTAAATGTAGAGGTTAATAACAATATTAACTAATTATAAAAGGTGTAGAAGTAGATGTCCAAAAAGAACGTTGCAATCAATTATACGAGTAGAGATTTTGAATCGATCCGGCGAGATCTAGAAGAATTCGCCAAAAGATACTATCCAAACACCTACAAGGACTTCAATAGAGCATCATTTGGATCTCTGATGCTTGACACCGTGTCTTACGTCGGGGATATTTTATCGTTCTATCTTGATTATCAAATGAACGAGACATTCCTGGACAGCGCCGTTGAATACAGGAATGTTGTAAAATTAGCCAGACAGCTTGGATATAAACTTCAGACAAGCCCATCATCATATGGGAAAATGACATTTTTTATTGAAGTTCCTGCGGACAGCACTGGCTTAGGACCGGATTCAGCACTTATCCCCGTCCTGCAGGCTGGTTCCACATTTACGTCGACTGGCGGGGGGTTTTACTCCCTTTTAGAAGATGTAGACTTCGATAAAGAAGGCAATCAGGTGGTTGTTGGTTCTGCCGATTCTACAACTGGTGCGCCCCTCACATATGTAATTAGAGCGATGGGAACCGCTGTTTCGGGTAGGTCCGGAACTGAAAGTTTTACGATCGGAAGCTTTGAGAGATTTAGAAAAGTTCCTTTAGGGGTAACAAATGTATCCAACATCATTAGCGTGACAGATTCTGAAGGCAATGAGTACTTTGAGGTGGATCACCTCTCGCAGAACATTATCTATAAAGCAATAAGAAACACAACGACAACACGCACGACGGTACCTAATTTGCTGAAAGCTACGCCAGTGGCCAGAAGGTTTGTTGTCGAGACAGTTGACAACCAGACATTTATACAATTTGGGTATGGATCTGACAGTAATGAACTTACTAATCCGGTTGTCGATCCAACAGAGGTTGTGCTAGATTTAAACGGCAGAACTTACACTACTGATGCTGACTTTGATCCTACCAAGCTTATTGATACAGATAAGTTTGGCATTGGACCATCGAATACAACATTAAATATTCAGTATCGTTTCAACACAACATCAGATGTTAATGCTGCCGTTGATACTATCACAGGTGTAGCATCGGCTAACTTTAAGTTTGGTAACCAAGGAGCATTATCTTTGGGCAACAGAAATTCAGTCATTAACTCTTTGGAAGCAACAAATGAAGAGCAGTTTGTTGGAAGTGTATCGCTGCCCTCATCCGAAGAGATTCGACAAAGAGCATTTAGTTATTTTGCAACACAGAATAGGGCTGTCACGGCACAGGATTATCAAGCAATTTGCTATGGCATGCCAGCAAAATTTGGAATGATAAAGAGAGTCGCCGTCCTAAAAGACCCAGATGAGTTTAAGAGAAATGTTAACATTTATGTAATGTCGGAGAACAGCGCTGGAAAGTTGGTCGCTGCCAACACAACACTTAAAAATAATTTAAAAAATTGGATTACCCAATATAAAATGATATCTGATACGGTTGACATTCTAGATGCTGAGATTGTTAATTTTGACATTAGTTATGAAATACTAACTGATATTAATGCGAATCGATTTGATGTTATTAGCAATTGTAACCAAAAACTGGCCAATAAGTTTGCTATGAAGCAGGATATCGGAGAGCCGATAAGAATTACAGATGTTTACAGAGAGTTACAAAAAGTCAATGGTGTCGTCGACGTTACATCTGTTGATGTTGGCTTGAAGTCAGGCGGGATATATTCAGAATCCAACTATGATTTTGATGCGGCTTTGTCGTCAGATGGTAGAATGATTGAAGCACAGCCAAATGTGATTTTTGAATTAAAGTATCCAAATGTAGATATTAAGGGGTCTATTAGATAATGGCTATCTTAAGATACACGGCTAGCGCTGATAATACAATCACAAACGCTTACGAGGCTAGTCTCGCCACAAGAGGTACCGGCTCCAATATGGGGTATGCGGATTCACTTGAGGTATTTTCAATTTATGGACAAGAATCGGGCTCCAGTGGCCAATCACAGGAACTATCAAGAGTTTTAATTCAGTTTCCAATTTCTTCCATCTCAGCTGACAGGACAGCTGGTATAATTCCGGCATCCGGATCGGTATCGTTCTATCTTAAGATGTTTAATGCAGAGCATCCATTTACACTTCCGCAAGATTTTAATTTAATTGTCGCGCCCGTCTCACGCTCTTGGACAGAGGGGACGGGGCTGGATATGGATAATTATCAGGACTTGGGTGTGTCCAATTGGGTTAAAGCGAACGCCAGCACCTCTTGGACAAGTGTTGGCGGTGATTATAGAACTGCCTCAAACTATAATGTTAGTTTCCCACAGGGCTATGAAAACTTAGAATTAGATGTTAGTGACGTGGTAGAAAGATGGATTTCTGGTGCGGATCCGGCTTTTGCCAACAACTATGGTTTTGGGATACGCTTAACTGCGTCTCAGGAGGCGTATTTTTCATCTTCTCTGGGAACTAATTCGGGCTCTGTGATTCAAAACGTCGATGGTGCTACACAGTCATATTACACCAAGAAGTTTTTCGCGAGATCTACTGAGTATTTCTTCAAACGTCCGGTCATAGAGGCACGATACGATTCGCGCACAATGGACGACAGAGAAAACTTTTATTTCTCTTCATCCCGGGCTACCGCAACGGATAACCTAAACACGCTGCAGCTTTATAACTACGGTCGACGCGGTCTAAACAACATTCCATCAGTTGGAACAAATAATATACTTGTTTCATTTTACTCAAGTTCAAATGGATCTCCCGTCGGCGCTAAGCTCTCTCTTCAAGGGGGCGGTAGCGTCTCCTCTACGGGCGACGTTAACGCTACGGGCAGTCACACGAGTGTGGGCATCTATTCTTGCGACATAGCCCTTACAGCGGCCGCTACGCCCTTACAAGAGATACACGATGTATGGCACTCGGGCAGCGTAGAATATTTTACTGGGTCCTTCTTTCCAGAGTTAATGCCATCATACGATAGCGCGCCAACATTTAATAGAATTACATCTTGTAAAAATCTTAAAAAAACATACTCTGCACAAGACACGGCAAGGTTTAGGTTCTTCGTCCGCGATAGAGATTGGTCTCCAACACTTTACACAATAGCAACTGCCAATAACCCAACCGATATTATTGAGAGCGCTTCTTTCTCTATTCACCGCGTCACAGATAATTTAGCAGCCATTCCGTATGGGACAGGTTCAAATCAGAGCACTTACCTATCTTACGACAAAGAGGGTAATTTTTTCGATTTAGATATGTCCTTGCTAGAGGCAGATTATATGTACGAAATAAGATTGTCTTATTACAATGATAGTATTGGTAGCTGGCAAGAGCAACCTCAAACGTTTAAATTTAGAGTTGAATAATAATTAAAGTATGAGTTTCAAAACCTTATTTGATAAAGCAACAAAAATAAACTCTCTCTCAAACAAATCCGCAAAGGATATTGGTGGAGAGGTTGAGTCAGTTGGATATCACAAAGAAGATATCATTCATGAAAAACGATACATTCCGAATGTAGATTTTTCAGATCCAGCTAACTTTGCTCGGTATGGTTCGGCAGAAGAATATTACGTTCAGTCAATTGAGAGAATTTATGAAACTTACCCCTACGATGGATCTTTGAGGGAAAGACTAAAGTGGGAGAACGAATCAACTTTTATTGACCTGCATATCCTTGATAACCTCTATCCCAGAACGAATGGGTATGCTATTATATCTGCAGATGGATGGGGGTCGACAACAAAGACCTCTGGCTATGGCTTACCATCTTCTTTAGAATACATTTATCTTGAAGGTGGTCCTCACCCAAATCCAAATGGCATGACGCCATATTCATCGCAATTTACTGGATCCAACTACTACGACACTAGCACAAATAGAGAAAGCAATCTTAAGTATAATCTGGCAGATGGCGTAACAGTTGAGTTCTGGCTAAATAAAAGTCAATTCTATTCTAACTTAACTGAAAAAGAAGTGATTTTTGATCTTTGGAACGGAGAAGCTTCTGGATCAACATCTTATGGACGCCTAACAATCGAACTGTCTGCTTCAACGGACGGAACCACGCCGGTTCTTGTTACAGCCCAGTCTGGTACTACTGGTGTTTACCAACAATCAATCTCCGCGACTTCCTTTACAACTGCATCTTTGGCAGATGGAAATTGGCACCATTATGCTATTTCGCTGCAGAATCACCGTAGCAGTGCTATAAAAACTAAATTCTATGTTGATGGGACGATTAACCGCACCGCACTTCTTGGCACTAAGATTATAGGTGAAGTCACCGGTGCTTTACGAGCTTACATCGGCGCCATCCAAACAGCGCCTTCGGGAACAGCGGTACCTGCTGGTTCTGGTAAGTTGTCGGGTTCCTTAGACGAATTTAGGTATTGGAAAACCAAGAGAAGCGCTAAAGATGTAGGAAGGTATTTTATAAGTCAGATTGGCGGTGGAACCAACTCGGATCCAAAACCGTTAACGGATACCCAGGAAGATGTTAATACTAAATTAGGTGTTTACTATAAGTTTAATGAGGGTATCACTGGGATAGCTGCAACTGATAGTGTAGTTCTTGATTACGCTGGGCGTGTCACAAACGGCACCTGGACCGGCTACGGCTCCAATTCCAGAAACACCGGCTCGGCCATAGTTCTATCAAATGCAGCAACAAAGGAATTTTTAGACCCAATCATTAGATCAAATCATCCAGATGTCATCGCGCTTAAGACAAATTTAGCAGAATCTGGCTCCGCTTACGATGTAGGCAACAACGCCTCTATCTATAACTCAATTCCCGCGTGGATTACGGAAGAAGACTCAGAGGGTCAAAAGCAAACAAAATACTTGACTCAAATTATTTCTAGTTATTTTGACACTCTCCATATTCAAACTTCGGAGTTGAATAATTTAAAAAATGTTGAATATATAAGTGGGAGTGACAAACCGTTTCCCCATTCTTATAAGAAACTAAACTCACATGGCTTTGTATCCCCAGAGATCTTTCTTGATGCTGATGTGCTAGAGAAGTTAGCCGACAGAAGTGAAGATAGGATTTATGATAAATCTTTAAATGATATTAAAAATATTATCTATCAGAATATCTACAACAACTTAACTTACATTTACAAATCTAAAGGAACTGAAAAATCTTTTAGAAACCTTATTCGCTCATTCGGAATTGACGACGAGTTAATTAAGCTTAATATGTACGCTCAGGGTACTGAGTACGAGTTCCGGGAAAATAGAAGAAATATTCTTGTTAATGACAAGTTAGTTAATTTTAATAATGATACTAATAAAAACGCTGTTGTATATTCATTTTCGTCATCTCTTACCCCGGGCTCAACCGGTGTTATAGCAGCTGCAACTGAGTTAACTGGCGGTTACGCGGTTACGCTAGAAGCAGATGTTACATTCCCAACAAAGCCTTTAGCATCTGAGGACGGAGGTTATTTCTTTACAAATGCTATTAGTTCCTCTATTTTTGGCGTGCACGGCGCAACCTCCAACGAGGCAGATACAACATGGATGACCCCGGATGCGGTTAACTTTCAAGTATTCTCGGTTCGCGACGAGCTAGATTCTGATAATGCCTACTTTATGCTTACTGGGACCGCCGGCGGTTATGTCCCGGAATTAACATCATCCTTATACGAAAGCCTTTACACGGATTCTACTTGGAATTTGTCTGTTAGAATAAAACCCGAAAATCACCCTTTGACTGATTTTGTTGGAGGAGCCGACACCGGAAACTATACAGTAGTCCTTCACGGGGTCGAGGTAAGATCAGGGGAGGTTATAAATACGTTTTCTGTTTCAGATACTATTAGTGCTCCCCCGGATTCTTTTATTAGCGGCTCAAGAAGAGTTTTCCTAGGCTCTCACCGTACAAATGTTACGGGCGCCATCCTCCAGACTTCTGACGTAAGAATTAATTCTTGTCGCTTCTGGTTAGATTACGTTGAAGATAAAGCCCTAGAAGAACATGCACTAGATACTGAAAATCATGGTGCTCTGAACCCAAGTCAATATGCATTTCCGTGGGATACGGACGCATCATACGGTGAAGTATCAAAACTAGACACACTAGCATTTAATTGGGAATTTAGCCAAAACACGGGCTCGAATGCATCAGGTGAATTTACGGTGCAGGATGAATCTTCCGGATCCGCGGCCCTAGCGGCATCTAGATTTGGATGGATAGGAGACGTCATTAATAAACAAGTAACTGCGAAAGGCTTTGGCTTTGAGGCGTCTTCTACGTCAGCAATCAAGAAGGACTTTGTTGTTATTGCCCGACCCAACGAACTGGAGACGATAGCGCCAGCTGAGACGGTTCAGGTTTTAAGCGCTCAAGATCAAAAAGAGTTTAAGATCGATTCTAGACCAATAAATTATTTCTTTGCTTTTGAAAAGAGTATGAGCAAGATTATCTCTGAAGAAATGATTAATACGTTTGGAACATTAAGGGACTTTAATAACTTAATTGGGAATCCCGTTAATCGTTATCGCGACGAGTATAAGACACTCAAGTTTGTAAGACAAAAATTCTTTGAAAAAGTAGGAAATGATGAAATAGATTTTGATCGTTTCTACGAATTCTATAAATGGTTTGATTCTTCTCTGTCTTTTATGCTCGGCCAGCTTGTTCCTGCCTCTGCCGATTTTGCTGACAATGTGCGAACGGTTGTGGAGAGCCATGCCTTAGAAAGAAGCAAATACAGAAATGTTTTCCCGTTCATAGACTCTGAGAACAACGTATTTTCTTCATCTCTTGAAAGTAATGTAGATTATGGAGATGCTATTTCATCACCCGATGATGACCCGCAAGGAACAGGGTTCTATCCCGCTCACGCCCCAAGAAGAAGGACAGTTGGCTTGTCGACCCGAGATCTGGTTCAAAAATGGAAGTATGTGCATGCGCCGGAAGATGGTGATCAGAAAAAGAAGTATCTTTGGTGGAAGAATAAAGCGGAAAGAGATAATCCAGCAATTGCCGAAAGCACAGCCGTGGAGAATTCTAGGGGTGCGATCTTGTCTGTTATTGATCAGGTAGCAGTCCGAGAAAACCTCAGGCCGTATCGGTTTTCTGTTGGTGGCTCTAAAGTTTTAGGGGGTGTAGGGCAGCATCAGAATAAAGATGTCAATTTCACATTTCAGGCGACACAGCCTTATGGTCCAGTTAGTGCATCCTCTAACATCCCAATAAATATTATGTTGTCGTTTGATACGGATGTAGAAAGTTTGTTAGACACAAGTGACGAGTTTTATCCAAATTACAAACAAAGACTAGGATTTGGACTTAATCCGGATATCAACAGAGGAAATAACGATAAGCTGAAGATGAACGGCAATAAACTGGCGCCGTTCAGTCTATATGAAACAACTGAGCAAACAACTTTTAATGCCACAATTTCTAGTTCTTATAAGCCGGGAGTGACAATCACTAACCTTCACCATGATTTCGTTTTTGACACCGATATCCCGGCACAAAGCCCATTCACAGAAAAGTTTGTCGGAGGTCGCTACTATCGTCACACTGAATTGAATGCTGGTTCAGATACAAGAGAAAGTCGTGCTGAAGGGTTCAGGCTAGCTCTTGGTTTGGACACGAGCAGTGCCGAAATTCCTACCGGAGCCGTAGGTGCTCTCGGAATTATTCCCCCCAACTATCCGTTCCCAGATTCCCCCGCCGGCGCAGCCCCTCACGGCTGGTTGCCAGACTTGGCGACCGCCGAGCGCTTCCGAGATGAAACAGCTAAGCGACCCGTAAATATTAAAAATATTCTAATGACGACAGCAGCGGTTGGCACTAAACTATCTGGCACCCTGGTGCATAACCCGATCGGCAATTATCAAAAGAACTATCAAGTTATACAAACTTCTGGACGCTCTATTAACGATTTGTTCTTTCAAGATCAATCATTCAGTTTTGCAGCAAATCCCGAAACGCTAGCGACAAGGGGCCGGTTCCCGCTTACTGAAACATCAACAGAAAATGTTGGCGGCGACCTAGAATATCAACTTCCCAATCGAACAGGTGCAAATTCTAACAAGACTATCTTTGTAAATCTGTTCTCCTCCCCCGGCTCATATGAAGTTATGTCCCGGGGATATAGAGACCCAGCACACGAAGAACTATCTGTCTATAACGCACTGCCTTATAGAAATCTTGGTATCATCAACAGAGGGTTATCCGGCTCTAATACTGATAATAGCCTGACCGGATCAATTAGGGCTAATGACCAACTTGATAAACCCCGGGGCCTCAATCAGCTAGCGACCCTACATGCCGGCGCCTTTGGGCATGATCCGGTTTTCGGAACTGTTCCGTCGTTAACTTATGTAACAACTCCCTCATGGCACAAGACTAACAGAAACACCAAGACAGTTGTTGAAGAGGGCGGGACAAACAGCTCAGTGTTTGACAATCTGTTTGTGCAACACGCAATACCTCAGTCTACGCAACAATACTCTTGGGTCACTGCATCATTGGCTTCTGGTGCTAGAATTTTTGGCTTGCAGGCGCCAACTTATTATAGCGCCAGCACGTTAGGTGAATTGATAGTCTCTGGAACAGACTATAGTGATCTAACTTTTGTCGGATTAACAACTCGTGTTCTGGATCCGCTAACTGCTTCTTCTCATATTCTTGGGTTCCCTCTAGCAGTAAATGCCAGCGCCTCATACAATAATGATGATTACTGGGTTACTCCCCCGCTCGACACGGCTGCAGATTACTTTAATTTTGTTAACACAAGCAGAAATGGTCCATATGGGTATCCAACTTGGAAACAGATCCGAACTGGGGAAACAAAAGTTGCCAGAACCTTACGCGAGACAAATCAGATCGGCTTGGTAATCCCGCCACCGCAAGTACCCGTTATATTGACCGATGGTACAAAGTACCAGTTTGTTCGTGGTCTAAAATCTAATGGCTTTGTTGATTACACCGAGCAACCAGTTAGTAGCCGCTATGCGCCTACAAGCGTAATGCTTGAGGATAATACAGAGAACTCGGATCCGCTCAACAACGTTTCACTGATGGTAACGTATGGAAACGAACTAGACTTTTTCTCCAATGAGTCTTTGAACAATCGTTTGAATATCCCTGCTCCAGATTTAACAAATAACTCTTTGAATAGAGTATTCCAGTTTGTAACGTCTAGCCAGCTAAGTACAATTATTGATTACAAGGAAAGAGCATATCCTTCTGAGATAAATACTTACAAGAATATCGTAAGAAGACGAACTAAATATACTATCGCCAACATTTGGAACGATACAAGATCAGAGCGAACTCCCTCAGTTTTTGTTAGTGTGTTTACCTCGACTCCGCATGTCAACTCTCAAGGAGCAGAAATATTTGGAGAAAGTATATGGCCTCTTGATGGTCACCTAGACTTTACTACCACGTACTCCCAGCAAGCTGGCGTCTCGCCCAGCGCACTTCTCTCGACCTCCGGTTCGGGCGAATTGTTGAATGTTTATTCAAGATTTTATGGGAGATTCTCCGGTGCAAGCAAATTCATTCAGGCTTCCCCGGTGTATGCCTCGCGTGTCCCGGCAGGATCTTCCAGCGCCGCCGCCAGTAGTCCATATGTATACGCCGGTGACGCAGAATGGCTAGCAGCCCAGCAGTCAGGAAAGAAGCCATACGAAGAGTATTCATCTTACTCAGAAAGAATTGCTGTAATTGGCAAGGATCATTCAATCGTCCCGGAATTTAGAATAAGCGAATTAATTGAAACCTATATTGACACAAAGTCGGGAGATTTTTTGGCTGATGTCGACAACATCTTTAATTTGACCGGCGCATCCATATATGATAGTTCAAATTCTGATTTCTTTAAAACGTACACGAATTCTGATTTTATCAAATACTTTAGTGTTGTAGACGATTCATTACACGATAAGAGATCTGAAGATCTAAAAATTAAAAGAGATAAATTATCCCTTAGTTGTAATGCGATGATTAAGTTCCTTCCTTACAAGGGTTTTTACCCCGCTGAAAGAACGTTGGAACTAGCAACTATTCTGTCGAAGTCCTACGGAGACCATATCGAGGTTGATACTGCAGGAAGCGCCGCGACCCGAAGAGAGGCAGTATACCGGACATTTCTTGAGCCTCTTGTAGCTCCAGGGATTTTGTTTAATACAATTAAATCTGGACTTGCGGTCAGTAATTATGTCCTTACCAACACGGGCTCAAATGACTCGGATATTAAGGCGAACGAAAGTATTCCGACCGCTAGCTGCGTCCAAACTCATCTTCCAGAAGGAACCGTACAGTATGACAAGCTATTAAATGTAATTTCCAATGATCCAACAAATTCTAAAAATAGTGGATATCAAATACAAAAATTGCCATTTGAAACAGTACAGAGACCCTTGGCATTTTTAGAGAAAGGGTTTATTTCTGGATCTGGAGCGGTTTATGACACTGGAATTGGTAATCAAGATCAGCTATACAATCGTCACGCCCTATCGCCGCCCATCTCTGGCTCCGACTTTTTTAAGATTAACGCTGGTCAAAAATTTTATGAGTTGGCAATTGATAACTTCTTGTGCGAAACAACTAATTTCTTCATGGATGGCTTAACATCGTTCAGATCCAAGCGAGAAGATCAATTCCACACTGTGACCAGTGGTTCCGTATATCGTATGAGAGCGGACCTGTTTAGAACCTTAGATTCAAATCTGAATGTTGATCGATCTGCTTTTGATTTGTACGCCAGAGAATCTGCATTTGGATACCCAATTGGTCAAGGGCTTGACGTGGGCACCTACGCAGCCCAGTCTGCTAGTTTTAATCATGTTGTACCTCCTTACTATCACGGCGCAGCAAGTGTAGACTTTGTGTTCGAGGCGCCGAGGACTGGATTGCCTACCTTAGACGAAATTTTATCAAATGCAAAGATAACCTATACCACTACGTACCCATGGGATGTGGAAGACAAGGTTAGTGTTAACATTGGAGATTCGTTTAATGTAGCGCAGTTCTTCACAGAGGTTCCAGAAGGCACTAATGAGCAGAAGAAAGTTTGGCTACTACAATCAAAGTTTGAAACACCTGTTTTGAATTTTGCTAATGTAACTGTCGCTAGTCAACCAGCTAGCTTTGTCGATTCCGGGCTCTCTAGCTCGGCGCAAATTAAAACTAATGGGATGTGGCACCAGTATGGCAGACTTCCAACTCAAGAAAATGAAGGGATCTTCCTTAGAATTAAAGAGGGCGCCCCAGCAGGACAATTTTCACTAGCAGAGGTTGTTGGGTTTGAAACCGGTGTGCCGAAGAGAATAGGAAACCCCAAGACCGCGGGGTTACTAGAAGAGGCAGTTATAGCTATCCCCTTCAAGACTGTTGCGAACCGCAGAGAGTTCTTCCCAATAAACAAAGACAACCAACAATACTCTGATACTGTAAGACTATTGCAAAAATATGTGTTCCCGCCAAAGTTTGATTTTGTGATAAACCAAACCGTTACACCTATTTTAATGTACGGATTTGAATTCTCAGCCACTCTAACACAGAAGGACATTACTGACATGTGGCAGAACCTGCCACCGGACATAGGAGATAAGTTTGAGCAAAAAGAAGTTGTCATTGATGATAAACAAGTTCTTGAGCTTTTGGCTAGCGATTCAGATGAGATTCGGTGGATGGTTTTCAAGGTCAAGAAACGCGCACAAAAATCTTATGACAAATACCGAAGATCGCTTGTCACTGAAGATACGTCAGCCTTCCCAGAAACCGTGGGAGACTACAGCTATAACTGGCCTTACGATTACTTCTCTCTTGTTGAACTAGTTAAGATTGACGAAACAGTAAGATACATTTCGGAAGATATAGAATGAGCTTTTTTGATAAAAAAGAAGAGGTGTTAGAATTTAAGCTAACTGAATATGGCAAGAAAAAGCTAGAGCTTGGACGCTTTAAGCCAGCATTTTATGCTTTTTTTGACGATGATATTCTGTACAATACAGAGGCAGCCGGATTTTCTGAAGGTCAGAACCACGCTGACAGAAGAATACGATTCGATACACCCGCTCTTAAAGTTCAAAAAAGCACAACAGGGGCTGAAACAAGGGTCAATCAGTTTCTGGATGATGTTTCCGGGCCCTTACAAGAGAAAGATAGCGCCACTGGACAATATGTTATATCAGAAAACTCGGTTGATTTTGTAAACGTGTTCCAGGACACCCCGCAGTTTGCACAAAAGTTTTTTCTAGGGTCTGACCCATTAGGAACCAGCGACCTTAAGACGCAATATGCGCCGGCATGGCACATCAATGCGCTTGAGAATGAAATATCCTCCAGTCAGTATTATCAGACAGTTAACCTTACAGCCAGCAATACCAGTTTGGCAGACGGTATTGTACGAAATATCCCACAAATTGATGTAACGATAGATTACAAATCTTTTTATTCATCCGATGACGAAATGGATGATTTTACATCTGAGGAAGCGGCCAAAATAGTTCGCTTAACGGAAGATAATGATACTGGTGTTTCTTTGTACTTGCAGGAAGATTATTTAGTTCTGGATGTCGTTGAGAGAAATACTGACAATTTGAAAGAAAATTTTGAAATCGAAGTTTTCCTATCGGGTTCCGATGGCACATATACACAAAAAACCTTCCTCGCGTCCGATAACTTAGACGAAGACTTAAGTGATCAAAAGGTTGAATTCTTTGCAAACATATTTGTTGACTCTGAGATGCCCAACGAGGTAATCCAAAGATTGGGTATAAAAGATAGCACCCTTAAAGGTACGATTGCCAGAACTCAACTCTCAAGAGATTTGTATACTTCTGATAACGAGGAGCCTTGCTAATGTTGAATATTTCAAAAGGCATCTACGATACAAACCTGCCTACTGTTTTGATTAAGGAGATAGATATCTTGCCCTCCGAGCAGCAAGAGGAGCAGATAAGAGAATTTAATATAGTTGTTCGCGTGCTTGTGCAAACAACATCGCCAACTTATAACACGACGTTCAACCTTAATGTCTCTGCTATCACCAGCGAAAATGAGGAGTCTGTCTTAAGTATCGGTGATATGGTCAAAAAATATGTCTATAGGAAGTCTGATCTAATCAAGAATATTCACATTAATAATTTGTCGAAAGAAGGATCTAGAACATACTTCAACAGCAAAGAAGATTCCACAATCTTTTCTAAAGTAGTGGATGTACCTATAGTGATTAAAAGCACAATTCCATTACAACACCTCTCAATCTTGTGCTTCACCAGTGAAATAATCACTGACCAGCAGTTATATTTGGGCACAAATTTTAACATTAGTCGTTATTTGGTGGAAAGAGTAAAGACTGCCGGCACTATAAACAGAACATCCGTTATATACAAATTACTAGAAACAGTCGAAGGCTTCGGCACCGAGGGGGATGTCTGGACAGGACCGGTCCATCGACACAGTCAAACAGGATTGATGGCGGGCTCCACCCATAGCGATAAGCGCCATCCGAGACTTGAAGAATTTGAGGTACCAAATCAAAAAATTAAAGATTATCGCACCTCTGTTGTAAACTCCTTGATTAGTTCAAAACTTCGTAAATCCGCGCCCTTAAGAGAGTATTTCAATAATGTAAGCTATTCTCGGACAAAAAACGGGTCAGTGAGAGTCTGTGCTGATTTCCACTTCCTTCGGTATGTTAGAAGTAACGCCGCACTATCTTACTTGTTCGACAACAACACGGCGCTATTATCAGTTGTAGATATTTTGGACATAAAAGTTTATCGGCATGAAATTGAATCTACAAGCTTTGGCAACTACCTAACGCCTATAAGACCAGTGGGCGAGCAGACTATAAGCAGCAGGGCACCCCGAAGATTGGTCGGAACCCTGTCGGATGGTTCGGTTAAAGTTATACGAGCCAATGCATCTGATAATGGAGTGAACATTATGCCACTGCTAATAGTGGATAATCAAATGCAGGATGAGATTGAAGGGTACTATCATTACGATATTGAAATTGAAATAAATGATAATTCATTAAAGATAGTGTCTGAAATGATTAGCGACCTTCAAGATAAAATAACAATCGCTCAATCTTATAATTTAAAATTCAACAATTACGGCAAAAAAGGTTTTGATGTTCAGCAAAACACTATAGCGAGAGAAGCGGAGCTAGCAGCCGACAAAAGTTGGAAGTCATCTCTTGAGGCTTACATAGCGATCTTACAGTTCGTTTTTGGCGCCCGCGTCGGACCTATCCCGGTTGGCTTAATAGCACAAAACATGCTTACATTCGCCAGCCCATATTCGGCTAGCCAAAAGTCTCTGTCGGAGTTCAATAAAATATTAAATGATTTTGTGGAGGTAATGATCCATAAAACATCTAATAAGTCGACAGGTAAAATTCAAAAGAGCCAAAACTTTAATTCATCAATCGCGGGATCCGAACCCCTAGTGAGAAAGCTCAAAGTTGTTTCGGACATAAAAAAGAATTACCTGAATTCTTTGTCGAACAAAGCGGGGTTTGATTACCTAGGAAACGATGTCCAACAATCAGATTCAGGATTAAGTAGAATTGGTTTTGATCAGTTTAAAAACAGAATTATTAGCGAAGAAGCTAAATATGATGTTGCGTTGACAAACAATATAGAGATAAACAAATTTGGGTTCATCTCGCCTAGTGAGGTTAAAACCAATACCACATCATTCAAGGTACAAAAGGAAAACTCACTTAATAAATCATTAGATTTGTTACAAGCTAACGAAGTAGTTTCAACAAAATCAAAAAACTTTAAAGCCAATTCTAATCTAAAGGATAGTCAATCTGATGCTATTCAATCTTTACTGGGTGTTAGTGGAATCATGTTTGCCCCGGGCACCATACCTCTCAAAAGCATATACAATCAGAAACCGTCAGACAAGGGTAGCGGCCGAGCGGATTCATCAGATTATTTTTCAAGCACCAGCGTGTTCGTCAAAGATAATAAAAGTGCCACCGCTGCAGCTTCGGGAAGCTTAGAATCAAAAATAAAACAAATGAGCAGACGCAGATCTGACTATATTGATAACAACTTAATACAATTTGCCATTCAACAAAAAGCAACTGACTTCAAAAATGTGAAGCCTGTTAATGAAGAGGCAATTTTTGGATCCCTGGCTTACGAGCAACTGACAAAGTCACCAGAAAACTTTGATAGTCTTAATGTTCTAGAAAAAAACCTTAATTTTAATTCAGTCGTAAAGATAGAATACTCTGTGGGTAATGGCGACTCATGGGCGCCCATGACGGCGCAAAATTTTGATACACTTAGGAATTCTAATAACCCGGTTCTTTGTAGGCTTACCGAACCCAACAATGTCTTAAACGTGCCGAACAAATTTAAATTAGAGAAATATGACGAAATGTTTATATTGGGAGATCAGGATCCAAGGACAACGACGGGAAATATTAGCTCTGACCGCGTAATGAAAACAATAAACAAAAACGTAACAAAACTATTTAATGAAAGTCTCAACATTAAAGGAGCCTCCGAAGCGGTGATGTCTGAATATCTTTCAAGTCGACCAGCTGCACCCTTAACGACGTCGGAACCGACTGAAAGCTCGCGCCAAAGGTCAGAGACAGCAACTGTCGCACCGAGAAGGACAACATCCCCTGCTCCTGGCGGCTCCGGTGGAGGCGGGTACTAGTAATGGCATCAAAAAGATACGAAGCAGTAAATTCAAACATTCTCGGGCTTAATGAAGATGAGCGCATGAGAGGCGAGTTCCAACTCCACCCTTTAATTCGGAGTGACTGGAAATCGGCTGATCGACTTAGAGATGCCCAGGGAGATGTTCCAGCATTGCGGACAAATGCGGAAAACGGCAACTTAGAGGTTAACGCGAACGTTCAGTTTGATGGGATTGTAAGTCATCCCTTTCGCAAGAGCCTGATGGGTGGCTACTACCAAACAACTCCAGGAGCCTATTCAAAAGACACAAAAACTCACGTTGTTACGTTAACGTTTTTTGAAGATGCCTGGAATGCTGGCAATATCGATGGACCAGTCGAAGTAAACAATCTTCTAAACCAGGACAATCCGGATACTAACGTTGCGGGCGTTCCTTACTTTGAAAAGTATTTCTCTGTAAACCCTCAAAACTTACCGGCTAACAACGAGGCACCTTACGGTCTACTGACTACAGATGCTAGAATGGCTGGCGCTACTCAAAATACATTACCTCTAATGGCACAAGCACCTGCTGGTTCCGGTAATCCGATACTAAGTCATAAGTTTACATATGACCACTATGACCCACAAGCGCCGGCGTCAGGATACAATATTGAAATAGAGCCTAAATACAACCGGTTTTTAGACACAAGCCCCGATTACGAAGCAGCCATCTCAAGTCTATCAGAGACTTTAATACCAAACTTTTACCATGTTGAGATTTCGACACTGCTTTCGGACGTCCCAGGGGATTCTATTCCGACAGCGTATGTTCCATTTGCCCTTGGAGAAGAAGTCACAACAAGCGAATACAAAGATGTGTTAGCTGGGAGCCTGAGTGGGTCGGACATAACTGAAAATCAAACTAATTCTCAAGGATATTTTCAATTTTATTGTAACAAGGTATCAATACTGAACCAGAGCTATACTGAAAATTATGGAAATGTGGCGGTGTTAAGCCGCGATATTTCCTTTAGCACGCTAACGGATATAAATAACATAGCCAGAGACAACCGAGGAACTGATGACGAGTCGGATGATTTGGCAGCCGTTGACACATATCCCTTCTACAACAAGATTACCATACCTTATGATAACCAGTGGGATATGGTCCAAGGTTCGGTATCGGTCATAGAGGCATTAAAGTCTGGGATGAGTTCAGTTTTTACCCGGGGACTTTTATTAACTTTAGAATTATTGATCATAAAAGAATTTAAGTTGGGTAACGCCCAACAGCCGCCTACCGTACCTTTTACTATATATGATACAACTGAAAACAACCAAGTTATTGCAAACAACTTGCAGATATCACTTCCGTTAAGAATAGATGCTGTTTTAGAAGATTTCTTACAGGCTCTCGATGGTATGCAGACGCAAGGTGGACCGTTTGACTTTATTAGTGGATTGCTTCAGTCCGCTAATCCGGGGTTTAGTTCACAAGATTTTGCAACAGGTGCTTCTACAGAGTTGGGAGCATCTCTTGTCACCGCTCCCAAGGAGGACTCTACCACACCCACCCCTCTGGCGGCGTTCTATACCAATTGGTTTAACGCTCTTACAACAGCTGATATCACGCAGGCGCTAAACATAATTGCTGATTACCGAAGGAGCTTTTTCCCTGTTCATAGGAACCTCGCAATACACAACTCTGAGGCAATTATGTATGTTGTTGAGAAAAGAGTCGTACCGGCAGGACAAACTTCGGCTGCAGCCACAGAACCAGTTGTGCAGCGACTGTTTTTTGGACGAGACATTGTATACAACCAAAAAGGCGCCGTATACTACGACACGCAGATAAAATACGGTGTCAGGTATCAGTACGATATTAAACAAATTCGCATGATCATTGGTGAAAGTTACTATTATGATAGTGTAGTTACTATTGCTAACTCTGGCGCTGTCGGGCAAGGACGCGCCCTAGCTAACGCCTTGGGAATTTATGCTGAGGAGGCGGCTGCGTTCCAGGCAACAGAGACCTTCGCAATTTCTAATAACCTGAATGGTTTTCAATACACCCCGGAGGATGAGGAACCCGGCGCAGTACCGCCGTCAGGATTACAGGGTAATTATGTTTACAAAGTGTATCCGTCAGGTGACCCTGCCGCAGCCTATTACATCGATCAGATTTTTGGTGTTCGAACAGACACAACATATACACTAGGTGCTTATCAAAACTCTAGACAAATAGTTGAAACTGACTTGAGTTTATTACCACTACGAATAAAATATGGACCCGGATTTGATGGAAATAACTCTGGCGGCGCCATGCCCACAACCGCACTGAATATATATGGACCGTTGAGTGAATTACCAGAGGAGGAGGATTGCCCCCCAGTCGGTGACTTCCTCGGCCCTGAAGATGATCCTATAGGGGATGCGATTGATGAGGGCATAGAAGACTCCATTGAAGAGATTACAGGAGCCCAAGAGGCCGAGAATATCTTGATTCAAGCAGGAGAGGCAGAAATCGTAGTCGGACTTCAACAAGGACCCCCTGGCCAGGAAAACCTCTTGGAGGAGTTCATCTTCTCCCACGACTCGACCCTCACACCGGGAGCAGTCGGAGGATTTGGCGGGGTCGGACCCCCGATTAATGATGCATTTGAAATTGCTCAAGAACTCCTCAACACTGGAGTCAACAATGCCGCTGGCGCTTCAAACAATGCTGCTGGTAATGTGGGCAACATGGCTTATGGTGATTTCTCTACAGGAAATAATGTTGTAGATGATGCCGGCAACAATATGGCAGCAGGGAATGTCGCGGTTGAGGATGCGGGTGCTAATTTAAATTTAATTAATAACCTGCTCATTAATGGATTGATAGGATAAGGAGTTATAATGGTAAGTCCCGTAAAAACTGAATGGTGGTTTGATATGGAAGAGGAATACAACGATGGTACTGTTGTAGAGTTTTCCTTTGGTCCGCTACAGTATAATTATGATTCTGTAATTTCAGTTCAACAGTTCGTTGACGATATCAATAATTTGTTTGAAAACACATACCGAGCTGCTAACAACCCCGGGGAGGCATACCCCTTGTACTATATTTACGCTAAAACACTCGGTGGGTACTATAACGACAATCGGACCAAAAACAACTTTAACTTAAGATACTATATTCAGGCAGTCTTCCACGAGGGCCAAGATGTAGTTTACGGGGGGCTGAACACTTTTAAGATTAAGTTTAAGACCGGTCCGCATGGATTTGAGGTAGCCGACCTTCAGAACGCGGGGATTGTCCCTCGCGGCGTGGCAACGATTAAGTCAGACCTTGATGCCCGCGCCGCGGTCATACCTTATTCATCGCACATTAGCACAATACTTGATAATCCTCCGGTACCCCCAGATTTTAGGATTGTTCCGTACAGTGGAGTTAGCAATCGGCTTCTTTTGCTACTAAACTCTAGCACTGGCGAATACACAACAACTCCAGTAATTATTAAAGAAACAGATCGAGATGCCATTATTAATCAATATGTGGCGCAAGGAAACACTTTAGCAACGGATGTAACTCTAGAAGAGTTGATTGAGAATGGTAAGCTACGCATAACTTACAAGAACGATGATCCTATCGATAGATATGAGATTTTTAGAACGACAACGAAACCTAACTCCTACACAGATTTTGCTGTAAGCGGCGCCCCCCATAAGATTATTAGTGGCAGAATAACGATAGACAAGAGAGCGTCTGGAGCGCACTTAATTGATAAAGTTATTCCAAATACAAAATACTATTATTGTGTAAGAGCGATTGATGTACATAACAATTTTTCAAACCCAACCCACATTTTTGAAGCTGAGCTTGTTGACAATGAGGGGCAGGTTTATCTGATACTAAAGACTATTTACTTAGAAAACATAACAGATCAAAAAATCAAAACTAAATCAGGTAGAAGGTATGTTTATATCGAGCCCTCGCTTCGCAACTTGCAATATACTACTCCGATAAGTCAAACAGCTACCACTAGCACATTGCCAGGAAATAATATTTTAGACCAAGTAACCCTGACCGATGCCGGCAATATTGATGCTGATTGTTGGGATAAGACGTTGAAAATTAGAGTGACAAGTAAAAAGACAGGCAGAAAAGTAGACTTAAACGTCACATTCAAAAACACTGGAGTTATAACTCCATAGGATTTATTTAAAACATACAACTATTTAAATAACGAGAGGTAAACACATGGGATTTCTAGACAACTCAGGCGACATTATATTGGACGCCGTATTAACAGACACAGGCAGGATGCGATTAGCAAAGGGCGATGGTACCTTTAGGATTTCGAAATTCGCTTTAGGCGATGATGAAATTGATTATGGGCTATACGATAAAAACAACGCTAGCGGCTCCGCGTATTACGATATTACAATCCTTCAATCACCGGTTTTAGAAGCTTTTACTAATAATACCTCTCTTATGAAGTCAAAGCTTTTGACAGTTAACCGAAATGATTTGCTTTATCTTCCGGTTGTCAAGCTGTTTACGACTGCCGGTCAGGGGTCAGCAAAGCACTCTTCCGGGACTTTCGTTATTCCGGTCGACAAAACCACAGTTGATAACTTGGGCACCCTTTCAGAGGGTGTTTTAAATGGTTACAAGCCAAATGATGATATATCACATATCGCCACAGATCAGGGTTTAGACACAACTGAGGTCTCAAGTGAAGAGACACTAGCTAGAGATTTGATAGAAACTCAGTACATCGTAGAGTTAGATAATAGATTGGGTCAGATATTCCCACCACCATCTTCTCCAACGACTACCAACACAGCATTATCCACCGATACAGCGGTACCGGGCGCAACCCCCTCGTTTATTGATGATGATAGTATTGCTTCTTATTTCTTTAACTTGACTGCAGGAGCGGGCTATGTTACAAACCTAGGTGGCACAACAGAATCATCAATCTCAGGACCAAGAGGCACAAGATTCCAGTTTAGAGTTGGGTCCTCGTTGGACCTTCGAACCAGTGATTTTCTTTTCACACAGATAGGCTCTTTGGCAACAACGGTCTTCTCTAATCCAGCAGGAAACGATCTATCAGCAAATCAGTGGAGATTTATTGATTCAACTGTTCGAGTAACAGGTGTTAACACCGGGTATCGTGTAGACGTCCCAATTAGATTTATTAAATCGGTATAGGTATAGGAATATAAAATGGCTACTACTTTCAAAACTTTAAATGCAAAAGATGTAATCTCTACCAGGAACCTTCTTCACGAGGCTATTCCTATTACGGGTGCGATAGTGTCGGGAACTTACGCAGACGAAAATATCAAAAACTTTTCACATGGCATATTTCAGTCTGTTTATGATTATCCTTATTTGAGTTCTTCCGCCAATCACATTTTTGATCTATCAGCTGGTTATGCTAATGCCTCTACCCTTTCCGGAGCCTCAAATTCCCAGAATAGCAAAAAAATTAATATTTATAACCAAATGGCTCAGGTTCTCGTTGGATTTGATGAGAACAATGATATTAGAAGATTTGATGAAGATGGAAACTTAGTTGCAGGCGGTAATAAGATTAATGAAGCATATGTGATTAACTTTACTAGACTTCTTACCAAGGATGAGGTTAAGAAAGGATCCTTCACATTAGAATTAGGTGTCTCAGCATCATATTCCCTCCCATTCGGGCAGAGGGTCACACTAAAGGATAATGATGGAATAACATCTTATAAAGTCAATTCGCCCGCTGGCGAATACGGAATCTTATACGCTGAGAATAGCGCCGGCTCGCCCTTGAACGGTGTAACAGCCTCGACTCAGCAGCCGGCCGGTTTGATATACTACCAAGCTGGTGTAGCCGTCGTCACGGCCTCGGTATTCAGCGGACTACTTAGTTCATCTATTTCTAGCGTGTTTAGTATGGATTCAACAGGGAATGATACCGTAGAGGTTCTTACGGGATCGACAATTAAGTTAAACTGCGACGAACTCAGGCACAGGATATATGACATGTCGTTTAACAACTCAGTTGAGCTTAATTCAACAGTTTATTTCTGCAGAGCAAACCACAATGAGTTTAACTATTCTGCCAACCCAACATATCTCAGCGCGAGTAAGTTGGTGGTCAAGAATGACTCCGCAGACGTTCCAGTGTCTTACGCTACTACTGTAGGATTGTACTCACCTGACAATGAGCTTTTGGCTGTTGCCAAGTTGTCCGAGCCCCTTAAGAAGGATCCAACAACGGAGTTCACAGTTAGAGTAAGATTAGATTACTAATAATGTTATGGGCGCTAGATGTCTTTTTACAAGTTTAAAAGGAATGATGTATTTACCAATACACTAAGACTATATCCAGAAGTTAAATTTGTAATCTATAGTGGATCGGCTTACTACAATAATACGCCAAATATATCCGGAGCGGCCGCCGATCCGATCAGACTAACAGACGCTGGCAATGTTTCTCTGTATGAACTAAACGTTGATCGAGAGGATCGCCGCACCGGCAGAGCAATTGGTCCGGACGGAATAGATAATCGTGGTATCATTTATCCGTGGATTGTTAAAGACGGATCACGATTGAATTTCAGGACTAGCACATCTGAAGCATTTGCTAATAAACTTCCGGGCGAGGTTGTTACTGGTAGTTTATACCCATATACGGCGTCTATGTCTAAAGAGTTCTACTCAGCGACGGATGCCAGATTTGAATCCGCAGTTATAGCGCAGTCAGCCACCGGACCCGCGATTACTAGTAATGGCTCTATATCAAACATCCGAGCCCTCAAAACTACTATTAACTATTACAGAAATATATCACCTCATTTTGAATACTCGTCTTCGACGGATTCGGTGACAGCTGGAATACACAACAGGGATTTTGATAGTTCTTCATTAGGCTTGGTTTCCATGCCAAGTATATTTTATGGCAAGCAAATAAAAAAGGGGTCTGTCAATCTTGAATTTTATTATACTGGCTCGTTGATCGCCCGTGCACAAGATACTAAAAGAAATGGCGAGCTAATTCAAACATATGGTGATACATCTTTGACAGATTCCGTAGTTGGACTCGTTCTTTACAATGAGGGGTTTTTAATTCTAACCAGTTCAGCCGATCTTTCTTTGAATCAGGATTATTATACAAGTTCGGTTGGGCTAAGTACCGCTAATTGGACTTACTTCGCACAGTCTATCTCGGGTACCATAACAGCACCGAGTTCCTCATATATTATGCAAATGAGTGGGACAACCGATACACAAGTAATTACAATGTTTGCAAATGCGCCTAAGGGTGAGCTAAACCACTCCAATAGCCCATCATTTTTGGCTGACGGCGCCGAAGCGTTAATATCGACTGGCTCGCAAGGGTATATAGAGAGCGACACCATTGAAGTTAAGAACATTGTAAGTTCGTCATATCCAGACCCAACCGGATCTTTTGAGAAGACAACATATATTTCAAAGATTGGTATTTACGACGATGACAAAAATCTCATTGGCGTTGCCAAGGTTGCCACACCAGTGAAAAAAACCGTCGGCCGTGACTTCACATTTAAGATTAAGCTTGACATCTGATATTATTCGGGTATGATTTTAGGACTTGACATATCGACCAGTATCACTGGTTACACCATATTGGATAACGACGGCAACATCGTCGTTTGCGATCATATAGATCTTCGCAAAGAAAAGAACTTCTTTCTGAAATGCTCCGCAGTTGAAGGTCGCTTGGCTGCGATACGAAACGATTACTTTATTGAACACATTTATGTGGAGCAATCTCTTCAGTCTTTTCGATCTGGGTTTTCATCAGCACAAACTTTGTCCCTGTTGTCAAAAATAAATGGTATTGTTTCGTGGATATGTTATAATCTTTTTGGAATTGAGCCACAGTA
>TARA_R100001594_G_scaffold120943_1_pt1 | contig 58180 bp, 44 predicted proteins | sample TARA_R100001594 | Tara Oceans TARA_R100001594 (sample SAMEA2622752) | marine metagenome | biome: marine biome (ENVO:00000447); feature: marine epipelagic mixed layer (ENVO:xxxxxxxxx); material: "saline water (ENVO:00002010), including plankton (ENVO:xxxxxxxx)" | depth 150 m | reverse complement strand
CCGGCGGATCCGCATTTGGATCTGGTAGGAAATTATTTCTCATTCCCGGCGTTTTACAACCATATACTGGTTTAATGTCTTTGCATAATGCCATTGTTCAAATCCTTTAGTAGCCAGTTCCTGCTAATTCAACTGTTCCTTCAACCATCGCTGGTTCAAGTTCCATTTCTTCGCTTTCTACTGTTTCAATATTATCCAAATCCTCGTTTGTCAAGCTTGTATTTCTATCTTCTAGTGAAATAATATCCACAAATTCAAAAGACGTTTCTGTTGGCCGAGGATCCAAAGGACGACCCAGTAGGAAATATTTATTAATCACTGGTAAGCTCAAGCCAGAATACTCTCCCTTAGATTGTTCAATTCTGCACAGATAGGCTCCGGGTGGTTTATTTTCAATGTCGTCTGGAGTCAACTGCCTGAAGATAGGCTCTCTAATTAGAGTTCCTCCATTTTCAGATTGCCTGTATCCTAAAAATACCTCTATTCTCGCCATGGGAGCCAGCTCAGCCAAAAAAGAGCCTTGTGGAATGTTATACTCTTCTTTTTCTCCAGATACATCATACTTGGCTCCTGCGAGCAAAGCGTCATACAAAAAAGTTAAATCCTCTTCTTCGCCGGCTCTTTGTTCAAGATTATCTCTTTCTAATTCCAATATTTCTAATTCTTCTGGTTTTTCCGATTCTAAAATTGAGACTTCGCTCTGTTCTTCCAAATCCAAGATCAGTTCTACCGTTATATCGTCTTCGGCTGCCAATTGCTTTTGTATGGATTGGATCAACTGTTGATTAGAAAGTACATTTGAATCTCTTGGCTGTTCACTAATTTGCTCTACTAATAACTTGCCCGTTTTGTTTAGTAAAACAATTTTTGTTTGCAAAAGTTTATGCTCATCATCCGGAGATATGTCCTCCATTGTTCCATTTGGCAATTTTACAGAGGTGGGAATAAGATTTAAAACCCGTTCTCCTCTCAGAGCATCCGGACCTAAAGATTGAATTCCAAGCGTACCCAACTGGCCTTCGGACACAGACATTGCGATAGAGGGCAGATAAGAATAACCTGCTCCTGTGTTTTCGAATCTGAAATTAAAATCTGACTCGTATGTAAACCTGTTTTTTAAACCTTTTGATTGTTTTCTACCAGCCACTGCAATGCCAAAAGAGTCTAGCAAATCTTGCATAAGCACTAGCCCATGCTGTATTTGCTCTCCCACTTCGGAAATACTGTCCGTGGTTGCAGAAAGAGGGTGCATTTTGTCTAGAAAACTTGCCGCTACCTGATCAGGATCTGGGATACCAAAAATGGCCGATAAATTTCCAATTTCCTGAGCAATGAAAATCCACGGGGGTTGCCGTCCAGACTCTTCATATAGTCCCCTTCTCTGCTCTGGTTCGAGAAAATCAATCCCAGAATCTCCTACTCGAACCTCAAACTGGTTCCTGTAAGCGTTGAATCTTCCCTGTGTTTCGAGCAAACGTTCGAAAATCAAAGCCAAAGAATCTCCTAAATTATTTGCAATATCTAGCTCTATCCTGTATTGATAAGCGTCTCCGTCATCGCCCGTCAAACTACGATCAATCAAGACCATGTTTTTTATATGCGGATTTGAAAATTGAGTATTTATATTTAATTCAAAAAGCTGTGCTTGGTAATTTTCGGATGCATCTTCAAGATCTCCAAAAATCTTCTTTGCGACCAACTCTTCAGAAAAAGCATTGGCTTTACCTTTGGAAATCCTAGTCCTATACACTCTAGCTGTGTCGATAAAAAAGTTGTCTAAAAGTTCCGGGACTGCGTTCAGCAACATGCCGATCTGATTATTTCCTGTAACCTCTTTCAAAATTCCAAACAAGTCTATATCAAAAAGATATTGAGCCGGTGATGCAACAGGAGCAGGAGGATGCCCATTGAAATTAGAACCCGGTTTAGGTAAAGGCAGTGGAGCCGATGTGAGCGGCAAAGGAGGTGATATAGGGAGCACAGGCCCCAGCGTGGGCGGCACAGGGACTGACACAAATGGCGTTGGCATAGGCATGGGAGCCAGCGGAAGTGGAGCAGGAGCCGGTTTGCGAGTCTCCATTCTACCGTATGCAGAACCAAGCGAGGAATTTGTCCTCACTACATCAAAAGAAGTGCCGGCATAAAAAACATCATAACTAGAATACAAATTACTATTATCAGAAATGTTATCCAAGAAATTTTGTAAATCTGGATCGATTGTTGCCGTTGGCTTGTCATGAACTGGTCCTTGCCATTGAAGGCCTAGACTATATGTAGTGCCTCCAGCCGAAGGGGAAGATTCAATTTTATAATATCTCGTAGCTTCACCGGTCAAGGCATTTACTATCAAAGCTTTTCCGTGTTGATGCTCATCAATTGGAAGATTTGTTTTATCAACATTTATGCCATAATCTCTCAACAATTGCCTGAAATCGATAAAAGTGTGGAAAATATAATACATGTTATTGGGCGTATCTGAACCTAGCTTTTGAATCAAGTTTGGATGAGTGTTTCCCTTGATTTTAAAATATAAATTATCTCCCAAAGTCATACTTCTTATTCCAGAAGATATGTATATGTTTTCCACATTGACAACTTTTTGCCGCATATCTGAAAAAATGAATTGTCCACCTAATTTTGTAATGTCGTCCAAATCAATTGCCGCAAGAACAGGATTATCTTTCATCAAATCTTCGTAGTTATTCATCCAGTCAACTGCTGTTGGATTTCCAAAAAGACTATCAGAAACTCTAACAATTCTAAAGCGGAGATAACTAAAATAAAAATCTTCTAAAAATTCATTGTTGATCGGAAGAATCAAGTTGCAATTAATATTTGGGATTATTTGCTCCAATATGTGATTATAGTCGATCCTAATCGATTGTATATCAATATCCGGAGTCAACAAGGATAAAGCCTCCAGCACTTGCGACTCATTGAGGGACAGTCTTTCATTTGAAATGTCAAATAACTGTCCAATGCTTCCGGGAGGGAAAGTTAGATTTGGGAGCTGGCCCGACAAGACAGTGGCGCTAGAGGCTGTGCCTCCCATTGTTGCTTGTTGTTGAGGCGATAGTGCATTGCCGAGCGCCGATTGTTGTTGCTGTTGCGCTGATGGTGTAGCCTGCGGAGCCGGAGCAGGGGATGATGCTGGCTGAGGACTGGGAGCGGGACCAAGAGGCGTTCCGGGGCCTCCGGAAGTGGCAAGTGTCGATTGTGGGCTTGCCGATGGCACTGACGCTTGCATTGATTGGGGCATGGGACCGTAAGCGTTCATTGTCATGCTAACACTCCTCCTCTACTGAATCATTCGGGAAGTTATAAAGAGATTTTTCTTCCGATACATCTTCTTCTTCAAATTCTTCACAATTGAGAATTCTTCGCGAATGAAGGCCATCTGGTGTATCTTTTGCCAAAAGCGAACAAAGAAGCCTTCTTCCTATTTCTGAATCTACCTGCACGTTCATATAATATTCTACATTGTCTTCTGTTGGTTCCCCAAAAAAGAAAGTATCTTTCGGATCTCGATCAGAAACAAGCACACCTTCTTGAATTTGCTCTGGGGCTTTTTGAAAATATAAAGGTTTCAAATCTTCTTCTTTTCCAACCAATTCGAACACTTCAATATCAAAATTATCATAATCACCATCGACATTATATTCATTTATTTCCAGTATAAGGCGATCTACTTCCAGTTCTATAGTTGTTTCATCCGGAAAAATAGTAGTGCCGTCAACAAAAAAATCATTTGCTAGCAGGTCATCGCACTTTTGTTCGGTAACACCTCCAGTGTCAGGGTTGAAGTCAACAAGTTCATCCGTTTTCATAACTCTTGTTATCGTCTTGAGATCTTCGGTTGTCAGTTGTGGTATTCGAATTATTCCGGTTTTTCTATCGGCGCTACCGGTTGTGTGTAGCAGGGTTCCGGAAAGCTCCCCCTCCAAAGCCCGAACAGACCATGCAGGAAACTTGTCACCCTGATCGGACTGACCCAAAGCCAAGGGAAGTGCATATTCGCGGTTCAAATCACTTATTTTGAGATTCATAAAACCATCTTTATTTTCGGCTGATGATTCAACTCTATCAAAAGTATACTGTAATCGAGAACGCGGGGTTTCTTTGATTCTTTCATGTGCGTCATTTTGGGCTTCGGAAAATCCACCATAATTTGTATCATAGGTGATATCATCATCATAAAAGGCATAAAACTCCGGCTTAAATCGGCCAGCACCGAGCAATCTTTTTCCATATTGTGTAAGCTTTATTTCTAAAACTTCTTCTTTTCTATCGAAAAAACCCATTTATCTTTCCTTTACATAGAACCAGAGGGACTAAATTCTATATCTGCTTCAATTTTTGCCAACTCAACAACCGAACAGAAGTCATAGGGCCAATTATAATTATATTCTGGTCTCTTTTCTCCGACTTTAAAATCGAACTTGAATCTGGCATCATCTTTTTGATCGGCGGTTATGTCAAAATAACTTTTCTCACCTTTTTGCTTGACCTTGAACACCAGCCAACGAACATCCTCCGGGATATCCTTTCCATGGAAAAACTCCCACTTGTCTAATGTGTGCGAGAAAGTTGACTTTTCTTTTTCAGCCTTTTGCATTGGCTTGGCCATAACACCTTGCCAAATATCTGCCAAATCATCTTGATCCAATTCTGTGGTGAATTCGAAAACATACATTACAAAAGGATCGATTCCTACTTCTCTTTTTTCTTCGCCTTTTTTGACTTTTCCGGGCTTTGCGGCCAAGAAAGTCGAAAAGTCCATAAATGGTGGGAAATAATATTTATCCATCACTTCGATCAGTTTTGAAATGCTTGTTTCTGATATATCCCGCACTGCACCAAGCTCGCCGTTTTGAACTGCTGCTCTGCCAGAATCCATATTTTCTTTCTGCTTATAATAAACATTTTTATCAATCGCGAAGAAATTCTTTCCTTCAATTGAAACCATCTTGTTTTTACTATTTGCCCTCTCCAAAAATGGAATTGCAACAATTGCTTCTTGAATTTTTGTTCTTTTTGCAATTTCGCCAATCCTTTGACGGCCGGACTGGAACCCACACACGTCCAACAAAGAGCCAGATAAAGCTCCAGCCGGTGTGTTATAGTCTTCCAATATCTTGTTTGACTCTTCCATGGAAAGAAAAATACCCAAAGAAGATGTTGGAATATTTCCATAAGTGGACCATATTCCAGAGGCACCGATTACAGGAGATTCTGGGGCTGTATCGTAGAAGTTCAAAGCCGGACATTCCCACTTGGGGCTAATAACCCATGCATCAAAATCCGACGTTTCAGGATCGTTCACAACTTTAGGCTGTCCAGTAACGGCATCCAACTCCACTTTTCTAAGCCTTGTCGTGCCAATAAGCTTGACAGAAGAAGAAAGTTGCATCATGCCTTTTTCTGAGCCGGATGGGTGATATACAGGATTAAATCTTCTAAAAAGACCTTCCTCAAAATATCCATCACTTTTATCTATTTCTTCATCTCTCGGTATACCATAGGTTTCTGACCATTCTTTTGACGCTAGGCCCGGACCTAAAGATCTGGTCAAAGAAGAATGGTTGAAATAACGAACCGTTGCGGAAGCTTGAATCTCCTCCAGTGTATACTTTCTTGTGCTGCCGGGAGTGAATTCAAATCTAGCAATCGAGTCTCCATAAAAATACGGAGGAGTATAAGGAGCATAAGCTGGATCAGAAAGCTCCAAAGCTTTCATAAATTTTTGGTCGATATCATTCAAAGATGCAGACCTAAATCTAGTTGGTGGGCCAAAATACCTGCCGTGATAAGAGCGAGGTACAGTATCTGTCCCCCACAGAGAAGAGGAGAAATAGCTTCTTATCATGTCAAATTTTCTGGATTTTCTAAGTCGAACATCCATTCTATACGTTGTTCCAGCCTGCATTGGCTTAAAATCTTTTTCAGGTGCCGAGATAAAAGTTCTCATACCTCTCTGTTCTAAAAAGAATTTAGGAACTTCAGCTAAAAAGTTGTTCATGGCCAATTCATATAAACTTGACTTTTTGCCATTCCATATACCGGTGAGAAAGGTAACTTGACCGGGACCTTCACTTGGGTGTTTATCTGATCCCGACTCGGTGGTTACTACTTTATCCCAAATTGGAAATGTTACATAACTTTTCTCTGGTAGGGTGTTTTTCAAATCAACTAAACTTTCAAATGGTAATCTAAATTTGGGCGCTTGGCTTTGGACTATTAAATCAAAAGGATCTAAGCCCGCTGCTGCATAATGTGCGGCCTCATCGCCCATAATGTCTTTCGAAGAAACGCTGAGAAGCTCATACCCACCTTTTGAGACAAATTCAGTATAAGAAGCCGTCTGCATGGGGAAGTCAACGGCTATTCCAGATTTAATTGAATTATACATCAAACCCGGACTGAAATAATATCCCATAAACGCTTGCAGAGCATGTGTCGGAGTTGCCGAATCCAAGGCTGAGCCGGGACCAAAAATCTGACGATCAAGAGGGTGATAGCCGCCACTAATGTGTTCGCCAATCGATTGGGAAAGAAGAGAAGCTAACTGTACTGTTCTTGTAACTGGGTAAAAACCATTATATGGAAGCAGCTTTTTAACGCCCTCGCAAGACAAAGTTATTCGAGAAGTCTTGATTCCTGCTTTTTTATGATCTTTTTTGATTTTTCCGAAATGTTTAAGAAAATCCGAATGACTATAAGTTTGAAAAAAGTCAGAACTAAAGCTAGAAGTCGCACTGATGGAGCTAGAGGAAAATGTTCCTCCATCTAGACGTAAGTAATCTTTCTTTTGAGTTCTAAAATCCCCCCCTTTATCTACAACATAGTGTTCCATATGATCAGAAATTTTAAACTCTGGAACAATGGTATGATCTTTTGCCATATAACGAATATCTGCTGAAAATTCTTCATAAGAATCGTACCACGGGCCTCTTCCAGCCTGTTCAGGCACATTGTAAGGATAAAGATACTCTGTTGGGTGAGAAGAGGTATTTGCATAAAACCTTGATTGCATTGGGGGCAAATAAACAAAATCCAAACTTGCTGTTGGACGCTGATAATAGTTTACGAAGCCGATGCCGGCTGGCGTCGTGGCGTCATCGTGAACAGCCTGAAATCCTAAAGACGCGCTGCGATATGGGATCCCTTGGGCCGAGGGGTGGTGAGGATCGGCAACATAATTTCTACCAAGCGTTCCGCTCAAAAAGATGTGCATCCCTTGAAGTTCCGCTTGGGGCAGAACAATAAGCTCAGGCTTTCCTTTGATAAGAGAGCCGGTCCCCAAGAACAAGGGCATGGGCGACAATTCGCCTTGATAGCTTCCTGATTTAGTTACAATCGATTGTGGTTGACCTCCACTAGCCCCAACATCGAAAGTCATATCAAATCGGTTACCTAGGGGCCATGGATTCCTCTTAATGACTCGGTAACCCATTGCATTCAAAGCTGGTGTTGCTGATTCTGTAACGGATCTGAGCGCTGATGGTGGCCAAAAAGTCCTTCTTTGATCGATTCTTCTATCAACTCCATCGTTTCCATAGCCAGCTTCTTCTGCGAGCTTTTCTCTTGAACGTGCTTTGTTCAGTCCAAAATGTTTTTCCTTTGGATATAGAACTTCTCTATAGTTCAATGCAACAAGACTTTCAATTGGACCTCCGCCTTGTGCTTGAGTGTAAAGTCTTGTGACCCTATCGTAAACTTGTGGCTCTTCTTTTTTATAAAGTGTCCTTTCGTTCAGTTCTTTATTCGCAAAAGTAGACAGCTTGTTTCCATAGGAATGATCGATTTTCGCCATTTTTCCAGCAGTAGAGACAATGTGAGTCATTTTATTATACTTTGTTGTAAACACTGGTTCTACAAATTTATAATGTCTATCACCTCTCAAGGGCCTTCTGACTTTAAATTGGCCGGTCTTTTCTGTTCTTTTTTCTTTTGGATTTCCTAGGATGGAAATAATATTATTTCTTCTGTGATGTCTTACAATTGGGTGTCGGCCGGTTTGGATTTGCTTAAACGTTGGCCAGCCGTGTGGACCCTGACGATGAGCTATTATTGCATTCAAAGTATGTTCCGGAGCGGACAGCCAAAGAGCGTTCGTTTCGTTTGATATGTATTCAATAAATCTTCCAGTTGTAACAGATTTTTCTGTGGTTGCCTGAGTGTTTATATAATCTATAATATTACTCTGAGCAGTAGCAGAAGTTGCTCTGGCATATGAATATCCCAAGAAATTTTCTGCATGAGATGGATCATTACCTTCTTTTGCAACTGGTTCGTAAATAATTGAATTTATACCTGCGAAATCAACTGGTGTAACTCCTTTATAACCTACGTTTCTCAAAGAGTCGGTTGCTCCGCCAAAAACAACTCCACCAATTGCATTGACATAGGCCGCACCAAGGGCGCTGGCCGTCAAGAAAAGAAGCCCTCCTTGAGTTCCATCAACGCCAGAGGAGGTCATGTATCCAAAGGGGATATTGTTTGGAAGAGGAGAGAGGCCTTCAGCATCTGTTCTAGTAGGTGATCCATAAACATAGTCGTTTCGAATATAAGCAGCTATTGCAGATGCTGTAATCCAAGAATATTGTAAATCCGATTGTGGAATTGGTCGACTTATAAATTGATTATCCGCAACGGTTCCCGTTGTTGTCAAATATACACTTTGATGCGATAAAGTGTTATTTTCAATTCTGTGGCGGAAGTTTCTATTAACTTTGTGAAAAGACGGCAAACCTACTGGGCCATTGACAAGCGAAGAGCTACCGTGCAGAGCAGCATGCCTAGAAAACAATTCTCTCAATGGGCCGCGAACAGACAAATTTCGAAACGGAAGAGCATTATATGGTGAATATTCCTGAGAGTCGATATCTAAAAAGCCTCCGGCAGTATCAGGGCCGCCGGGAGCAGAAAAACGACTAGCAAAAATGTGCTTACTTCTAACTCCGCTACCTGTTCTCTGGGGCATTGCATAATCTACGACACCGGTAATATATTGAGAAGCCGCATATGAGGCGGAATTTCCTAGATTCTTTACAAAATATCTATTATTTATAGAACGCCCTGATGTCTGGACTATTTCGTAATCACGAGCATAGTTCCCCAGCACCTGCGAACCTGTTGTATAGTGAATATTTTGGATATTCAGAGGCCTTTTTGCTGTCCCATCTCTCAAAAGCACTGCTTTTTTGGCCCTAGGATCGTTGAAAACTCCACCAAAGTTGTATGGATAGTCGGCAGGAACAACGCCCAGAACATCATTTCCTACCAGTATTCTAAACGCTTCCGGACGGCTGAATGAATCATCAAGGTTTTTAGTGCTACTTTTCGCAGAAGAAAACCTGTTTAGATCGATGTGTCGATGTTGATTTCCCCCAACGTGAGCATTCGTAAACGGACCTTGAACCGGCTCGCCCTTTGTTGTGCCGTAGGTGTCGTGATGAAGGTTAGTGATCTCTAGCTTTGCCTTAAAGTTATTAAAAATATCAGCATTATAACCAGTATCTACAGAAGAACTGTATAGGTTGAACGGTGCCAACTGCTCGCCCGACAAAGCAACGTTGAATTCCTTCTGACTTTGAATTGGAAATTTATATTTACGCTCGGACCGGTCATAAAGACCTGCTTTTCTAGGAATATTGTTCAATGGACCCGGAACAGGATGTTCTGATGCATCTTTTGTTAGTTGTCTCTGAGGATCTCTTGGAGTTATAATATCTGAACCTGATATAATCAATATATCTTTTACAATGCTCGGCATTGTTGCGTCGGTGAGTCCGTGAGATCTTGTCGTCCCTTTGAAATAGTCAGTTTTTTTATTAAAAGAGAAATTAATGCCACCATCTACAAAACTGGACATGAGAAAGTCTTTTTGATACTGAATTGTATCTTCTCTGGTCAAAATTTGTCTCTTGACAGCCTGAATCTGGGCTCTGGAAAAGTTTGTCCCTGAAGCGTCTGTAACTAGAAGCGCATGAGAGGCAGATATTGCTGGATGTTTGTCAACTTCTGCTCTTTCCATCCAATAAACGCCGTTTTTGGCTTGGGAACTTCCAATTGGATGATGACCCAGTGACCATGGATATCTTCTTTTTCCTCGGCCTTCGACACCGCCTTCGGTAGCCGTCTTCTTTTCAAGCAGGGGGAACTTATAATCAAATTTATTTCTTTCTAAAATGTGACTTTCTACGACATTTCTTACATTTTCTGAAAATTTCGCCGACATTGGGGCTAATTGCCCAATCATTTCGGAAATTGAACTGTCTAGCCAGCGATAAAAATCTATAAATTTGTCAATATCCGGGGTATTTTGGACTTTTTCGAAGAAAAGTCTTCTCAAACTTCTAAGTTCTTTGTATTCTTTTCTATATTTGTTGACTGGATGGCCAATCAAGTTATTAAAATCTTTGACCGTAGAAAACATTTTGAGCATATCTTCTGAAACGTTTTGATACATGCTCTTTTCAATTGCAAAGAAATATTTTGATGGACGCCTAGATTTTGTAAAAACCTCAACATCTGCATCTAAAATGTTGATCATATCTGAGCTGTTGAGAACTTCTGGTAACTGTTTCTTTGCAGTGTTTATATACTCCCTAGAAACTGAAGCTGTTGAGTGAGCAGGAAAATCAAAACCTAGACCGGTATGTCTTTTTCTTGTTGCATTTCCATACCAATGATATCTCGTATGAGTCTCCGCCGTGCCGGAAGAAGCATCTTCTACAAAAAATTGACCCTTAGCATCGGAAGAGGAAACCTGATCGCATGTCCAGTGTAAGGCCAAAGTGTCAATTTTTGGAACATATGTGCCAGATAAACCGGACGCAAATAAGTTAGCATTTCTATAAGGATGTTCAACGCCATAACTGGTTGCGTCAAACGAATGATGACGTATAGCGTTATTGGGCAAATAATCTAACCAATATCGGACAGAAGAAATTTTTACGTCACTTTTTGCCAAAACCGAACCCGTAAAGTTGGTTCTATGGGCTCCGACATAAATTCTCTTAGAAGAGTTTAAGATAGTTCGGCCGGCCGCGGCAGCAAGACTAGCTGTGAGTGAAAACTCATTTTCAACCTTATCAAGAGTTGAGTTGACTCCATAAAATTCTAAAATGTAGCCGCCTTCATTCTCCGTTTTGGAACCTTCAACATAATTTGAAATACCGCCAACACTTCCAGAGCTGTCGATATGCTTATCTGGTCGAACTCGAACAGCAAAATTCCATTTTTCATTGTTATACACATCTTTAAAAATTTTGGTCTCAACAGATGGAAAATAAGTTGGTGCAGTTCCTGTCAAAACAAATTTTACATCTGCTTCGTCTCTGCTTCCCGTTCCGCGAATAGCATAAACCTGAAAGTTAGCATAATCTTTTTTGCCCGACCAAGTATAGTCTGCAATGCTCTCTGCCGGCTCTCCAATTGCACTAGCAGAATGTATTCCAAACAAAGAGGATGAATGAAAAGGAGTCACAAAAAAGTTTCTAGAAGTCGAAGAAATATCATATTTTTTGGGAAATAGAACTTCACATTCCATTGTAAATGGAACAAAATCAAATTCTTTTGAGCCAGCAGCGCTAGGATCGGCAAGAGAACCGCTTATAAAACCTCTAGTGTTTTTAGAACCCAGATCTGTGCTGGCGGTGGCTTGAAAAACAGTTGCCCCAAACCTATCCGGATCGTTGAAGTCAATATATTTTTTTCTTATAACGGAAGATTTGTAATTGTCTTCAAACTGATAAGTTGCATTATCTGAATAAAGGTTGATCTTTATCAACTCTTCGTCTACACCGAAACAACGAATCAAGTTTCTAAATGAATCTTCTGTTCCCTTAGATTTATAAATATAATTCAAGTTGTTGTAGATATTTTGATAAATAAAGTTCTTGAGATTATATAATTTGTCCTCGAAGATTAGATCATCATTTCTGTTCAAGAATTGTTCTAAAACAGATGCATCGGCAGCAATCTCCGGAGCTATAAACCCGACAGACTCTAAAAGTCTGTTTGAAAATGGCGAAGGCTTGTATTTGCTAGCATATTCTGCATCTTTTATTTTTGTCAAATGTTCTATTTGAACATGTAAAGTATCCAAATAGCTAGAAATAATTTGAACCAGATTTGCCAATGAATCTCTTTCATTCAGCTCGTCCTGCTCCCGAATCCAAGTAGGAATTGAATTATATATATTTGTAGTATTTGTTCTATCGTGTATAGAGCCAGATGCCTTTAGCTTGGTCAGGGTTAGCTTGACATCTGGATGGGCAGAGTATATGATAGGATCTCTAAATTCTGAAGTCGAAGCTGTTGCTTCTAGAATAGCCGAACCTGTTTGTCGAGGAGTATCGGCTTGATTGTAGCCAACCCACTCCCCGTTGCTGACGCGGCCAGAATAATCTAAAACAACAGAATCAGCATCAGCATGAGTTGTGATACCTTCATTAAATTTATAATAAACACCCAATTTTGTGTTAGCATCGTCTGTATTTGTTCCGCCGCCAACTTGTGAATTATAAAATCTTTTTATTTCTTCCTCGGTTCTTCTAACTTTCCAATATCTAAACTCGTCCAAAGAAGCAGAGAATAACTTTCCATACCCAGCCATTGAAGAGCCAAAATCATTATATCGGTGACCGGACGCAGAAGGGGCATGCTGAAGAGCCCCTATATAAGCCATTAAGCCGCCTGTCACATTCGCAACAGATGAGCCAGTAAAGGCATGATGATTTAGTTCTCCATCGACATACAACTTAACTTCAACTGAGCCTGAAGTTGCGGCTCCCACATCATAGCCGGTGCCGGGATGGGAGGAACTATTGAAAGTAAGGGCATAGTGGCTCCAAGTGTTATCCCCCACAGAACTTGTTAGCGTCTCTGTGCCTTTACCAATTTTTGCACTATAGACACCATGTGTACCTGACTGGACTGTTACAAGAAAACACCCATCGTTGCCGCCGGCTGCTCTTGCGGCATGACCGGCAGGGCCAGAAGCTGTCAATTCAATTGTCAGGCGACCATAGTTTGGATCACCAAAGCTTTTTTGGTTCCACAGGTCAAAAAGAACTTCTCTTTTTGTATTAGAAGGGGCAAAGCCATTTTTCTTAAGCCAAAACTCAACAGTAACGCCATTGTCGCTACCGCTGAAAGCTCCACTTAGATTGAATTTTAAATTTGAAGTCCTATTTTTTGCTTCGTCGTAAATATTTACATTATCATATCTTATGCCTTTAGATCCAGATAACGACTCAGGAGTTCTGTCCCCATGGGGATCAAATCCTGAATTTGGGCCGCCTTTAATCTTAATATATTCATACGAAGCAGTTACCGGTGCTCCATAGTCATAAATCGTAGACTTAGAAGCGCCCCAGTTGAATCCCATGTTTGCCCAGCCGTGAGTTCTGGGATATACATTTTCAAAAACCCATTTATCCAAATAGGAAGAGCTTAGCTCCCATTCTATTTTTTCTTTTCTGGAACCATCATAAGGATATTGTTTATAAATTCTTTTTACAGAATCTTCATAATATTTGCTAGCCAACCCATATCTTGCAAAATTCGAAGCCGATGAAAAATCAACCGGAGGAACGTACCTATCTTTTTGAGCTATATATTTGTCAATATATTCTCTAGATTCTACCTTTTTTCCAACGGCTTCTAGATCACTTTGTTTTAGGATTTTTGTTGCTTTATCAAAATATTTTTTCGAACTCATTTTGTTTTTCCGACTTAGTTAAATTCTCTCGTCTTTTCTACTCGAAATTTGAAATATTCTCTCTGCTCTTGCCAAGAGCTAATAGCTCCATCATAATATGCAAATCTCAAACCATATGAATATCCCGGCTCAAGCATGCTCATGTCCAGATCAAAATAATTTCCGGATATATCATAAGACATTTGAGTATGTAAACCTTCACCTCTGCCAAGTGTAGAAGCATAACTAGCTGTGCCAAAATCCACAACTGTTCGATTGTCAGCGACGCGATACACTTGATAAGCGCCACTTTCTATCATATTTGATTCAATTGTGCTAACTGCTCTGGTGTATATATTTGGATTCCAATTTCTTGGTCTAACATATAATCTAAACCTAGCAGTCTCATCTGTATAATAAGTTGGCCTCAAGTTTGTTATTGAAGTGTAATATTTGTTTGTAGGATTAAACTCTGATGCTTCTATTTTTTCAGGATAAACTGATCCTGTAAAAAACTGCGTTGCCGCATAAGACGGGCCGGCACCATCATGCCAAACATCATATATTTGCGTGTGAGGAGAAACAGCCGCAGTAAGACAAATTGAACAAGAATATATCCCCGTGGAAACAAGCCCGCCAGTTGCATTGAAATCTAAAGCTGCAACAACATCGCCTCCTGCTGCTAAATGGAGCTGTTGTTGAGAAATAGTTTGATCGGGATTTGTTCCGCTAAATAGAGAAACATAGATTTTGCCACCGGTCTTCTCCAAGCTTGGAATATTTCTCAACTGACCTCTTATATAGTTATAGAGATACAAGGTGTTGAGGTTATCCTCCGCAGGCGCTAAAGAGCTGCTGTAGAAGAAGTTACCTCTATTATCTTTTTTTGCAGAATTCCACCTAGCTTCAAGCACTGGTCTTTTGAAAAAGAATTCAGAACTTCTAGCAAAGAATTTTTTTGTATAATAAGAACGTTTTGCTCCATTGGTGTTGTGAATTTCTTCACCCTCTGATCCTGTTTTTAGTTGGCCGCCGCGAGCTTTTACAGATCCAGAATAATATGCTTCATAATTCCCACTCAAATAAACAATTATACCATGATCGAACCTTCTAGCAAAGGCGCTATTTTTATCATGCATCCATGACTCTACCAAGGGAGTGACATCAATTTCTAAATCTTCATCACCGGTGTCAAAATATTGAGTATAAGTTCCTGATGCGTCCGTGGGATCAAAGTCTGCGCCCGTTGCTTGCCATTTTTTATCTTGTCGGGCATAAATCCAGTTCGAGCCGGAGCCCAGCGGATAACCTTTGTCAGAATAGGACTCCATATCAAGGCCGTCACCCTCATCCCATGCTCTTTCCAGTGCAGAAACAGCCATATGATAATTTCTCGGAGTGGTCTCTGCGTGAGGAGCATTGAACAGTCTTAGATACCAGCTAACATTTCCGGAGACAGGTATGATGCTGGCTGAACGATCTGTTTGCATGCCAGCAATTGGAAATTTCAATATTGCCCTAGACAATTCTGAGGATAAGCCAGAGGTGCCGGAAGCTTGGCCGTATAGAGAAAATATCTCCACTGTATCTGCGGCTCCCATATTTGAGCCGCTGCCACGAGTGCTCAAATCACTCTTATAAGCATTTGTTATTGTATTATCAGCTATAGCCGTGTATCTTTTGATTGCCATTACTTAATAATCCCTTTAATGTCAGCGATAGGCCTTTTGATTTCAAAAATACAATTTTCCGGGGCTCGAATCAGGCGGCCATCTCTCGATGTACTCCTTTCCATATCAATTCGAGTTCTGGAGTATTCTCCTCCTGTTTTTTGCTTTACTTTTACATCAACAACGTCAACGACGCCTTCAACGTCTTTCAAGACTTTATAAACATCAGTCACAAAGAAAGGCTCGCCAATATCAAATGTCCGATTGTAATAGTTTTGAAGTTCAGTCACCGCATCATTCAAAATATCATATTTATTTTTTTCTAAATCCCCTAAAATGCTAAATTCTAATGATAAGTTTATAATTTTAGCATCTAAAATGTCAATAGTGTCGTTGATCATTCTATAGCGATTTAGCCAAGTTTTCAAATTTTCTTTTATAGAATTGCTTGTTTGCACCAGCTCTCCCTCGGAATCTTCTGAAATCACATAAATGTTCAAATTTCTTTTTAGAGAACTTCTATCTCTCAAAATTGCTGCCCTTTTCACCGAACCAAATTTTGGCGGCATTGCATAAATTACTGCCTGATAATCCTGTGCAGTAACTGCTCTATTTTGAGATGCATAATTATCAAATATTCTCTGTCGCAACTCATCTGCATCTGGAATTTCAACATCTCCAGTAATCGGATCTTCATTAGTGACCTCTAAAGAGTCAATAACAGAAAAGGCTAATTCAGTATCAACTGTTGTTTCGTCGGCAAAAGTTACGATTGGATCGATAACCTGTGTTAGAGTCCCAACCGCTGCATTAGCTGTCTCAGTGTCAACTCTTCGATATACAATTTCCAAAGTCGTGTTGCCCGGAGCTATTCCAAACTTATCTGTTTTAATCAGTCTGTTTGGATCGAAAGACGTGCTCGAAACATAATCTCTTCCATGCATCTGTAATGCAACTTTTTGAGGATCAAACAAGTTTTGACTAGCTTCTTCTAATTCTGTCTCAGTGCCTGATCCAAACTGCAAAAAGAAGAAATCGCCGTCAAAATCCACAGTGAATCTTCGAGGAACAACAAAAGGCTTGAGAATAGATTTAGCATCCAAAGATGTCCTACCTCTGTTTGTAACAGCTTTATAGACTACATTCTGTGACAAACTATCAACCTCAAAGTATTCATTACCATCCGAGTCGATAACTGACACAATTTCGCTAAAGTTAGGATCTTCTAGCTGAATCTTGAGAAATCTCTCTGCATCGGCAACATTGATGGTTTGAACATTTAGTTCGCCAGAAAGAACCAAACCTTTTGCTTTTATCGCATAAGAGATTGGCAAGCCGGTTGTTGAATCAACTTCAGCAACAACAACTTCATTTGTTGGATCATCAAAAAACACATCTTCATTTAGAGTAAAACGGTTACCGCTATCAGCCGAAAGAACTGTTCCTTTTTTAACTGTGGGGTAATATCTAGAATCTGGACCTTCTCCAACAGCCGCGGCTGGGACAGTCGCATAAAACGTTGCCGTGCCAAAAGAAGTTGGTCTTCCCTTGATTTTGTACCCTAGTTGTTTCCCAATCTTTCGAATGTTTTCAAACTCAAAAGCAGTATCCAAGAAAGTTTCATTTGCCTGATAATCCAGATAAAACGATAAAATATCCCCAACATAAGAAACAGTGTCAATCATCAACGAGCCGAAACCGGCTTCGCTGAAATCCTGATATGTACTGGGGTAATATCTCTTTGCGTAATCGATCAGATCGTCACGAATTGACGAAAAATCTCTACTTGTGTACTTAATAGGTACTTTTTTAGCTTTAGACTTTGAACGGTATTGAGCCATATAACCATTTCCTTTTTTTAAAATAAATAGTCAATCACAGATTTATTTGCGCACGAGAAATATCTTCCAAAGGACTAATTTCCAAAGAATAAGATTTTTTCAAAGGAATGATTTCATACTTGATAACAACTGATAAAGTATTTGGATCAAAATCCAAACCTCCTTGTGACAAGGCATGAAAATTTACCTCTTGAACATCTATGAAGGGTAAATAGATTTTAACCTGCTCGTTTATCTTCGAGACAATCTGATCTTGTAATATTTGTGCATCCTGCTCGAACAAAAATGTTCGCAACCCTACGCCAAAATTAGGATCCATTATTCTTTCACCGGGCGAGGTTAGCAAAAGCATTTTAAAATTTTGTTTTACTAGTTCAACGTGCGTCTTATTCAAAGAATAAAACCCGTCAACTTGATCTCTCTGCAATGGTAATTTTGGTGAAAGTCCTGCCATTTTTTCTCCCTCTTGTTATTTTTTCTCTAAAATGTCATGGTCAACTTTTGGATCGTGGTAAGGCCCTGTCATAACCGTACCATCCTCATGAACATGAAAATGACCTATATAGTCTTTTTTATTTCTCTGTCTTACATACTCCCCACCTTGGGTATATTGCCGGGCCAGAACGACCCTGCCGCGGCCTTCTTTTTGATAAACTTGCGCTTCGCGGCATTCTTGCTGTAAGCTAAGATCCAATTTTTGCGAAGCATTAAGATCTAAACCTGTTGTTTCAATGGCCAAGCCTTCAGTATTTTTTAGGGCCATTTCTTTTAGTTTTCTGAGTAATTCGTCGTTTAGCAACGGCTCTAGCAATAAATAGATCCATCCTTGTGGTCCCGGAATTATTCCTTGAAACATTAAGAAAATAGAAGGAATATGGATCGGCAAATCAGGAACATTTCTCACGGCTTCTAAAAGTTGGAGTAACCACTGGTTGTCATCTATTAACTGCTTCTCTTTGGGAAACTGTGCGCCGAAAACGGTCTCGCCGATCACCTTAAGTTGTTCAACCAAAAACAAAATCGGTTGCGCTTGAGCTTCAATTGCAGTTTTATAGGAGCCTACCAGTTGCGTAACTTTCTTGGCCATAGCGATGTTTGGATCGAATGTTTCTGTCATTCCTTTTAAAATAACCAAAGGAGCTGTTGCAAAGTCTATAGTAGAGCTAAATATTCTTTCAGCAATTTGAAGCTCTGGAGATGGGCCGGTCCTAATTTTTGTAGAAACTTTATTCAAACCTCTGTCTCCGCCAACTGCTCTTATTCTCCTGTCCTCGTATTCTCGATCATTGATATTGTCGACCGACTGTATCAAGCTAATAAGATTATTTTTAACAGTGTCAAACAATCCTCCAATATTTGTAGTATTTTTGTTATAGAACATTCCATGAATAGATAACAGAGAAATCGCTTTTTCTAGAGGGAACATATATCCAAAAAGGAGGCTATAGTCGTCTGTCTTGATCATCTTATCTATCAAACTGTCTTCATAGCAGTCAGCATATTCCCCAAGAAAATCAACGCTGACAATCGGCATAACACTATCTTGGCGGCGGCCGGCCTTTGCTATCTCTTCAGGAGAACAAGTTGCGGGCTGCCCCAAAGAAACAGTTTGAGAATCTTCCTTTGCAGAGGTTATGACAAATTTTGCGGCTGGAATGTCTAAGCTTATATTTTCTTCGACCTCGATCATCGGAGTGAGGCCGACAAAACCTTGAAAAATTGCTTCTTCCGGTCCGGAGCCAACAAATGGCCAGCCGGCCATGCCACCTCCTTTGAAACCTCTTTTCAAAAATGCAGAAGTCGGGGGCTTTCCCCGATTAAGATATTTTGTCAGAATGTCTTCGTCCGTGTTCCGAACCGAAGAATATCTTCTTTCGGTTTCCAAATTCCAAAAAAGGAAAAAGTGTTTTTCCTCGTACAAGATTTTTGAATATGACCCCCCCTCTTGGGCCGGCTTGGGAACAAAGCCAAGATTTGCAAAGTTTTTAAAATCAAAATAAGCAACACTCATAGCATCTTTGCCGGTAACCACACCCATGCCGGGCTTTGTTGGTTTTTTTGTCGGCCAATTTTGTTTAACAAGTTCATCTTTTGCCTTGTCAATGGATGCCTGCGGAGCACCGGGAACGAAATTAGGCTCGACTCTAACCTCTATTGAAAGACCATTAATTTTTTTCAACAGAGAAGTGTCAAATAAATTGGCTGGTACCTTTTGGTTCTTTGGATATGAATCGTACATGGAATCTATCACAAATTTTTTCAATAAATTTAACTGCTTATTATAAGTGCCGGCACCATATTTGTTATTTGGAAACGGAAACTTCCAATTTATATAAAAAGTAAGATCAGCTTTTGCCAATACATCATTTCCATTTTGATCTTTTCCATCAGCAGTGAAGCCGGGAAGCTTAAATGGCTTTTGCAAAGAGGTTTGATCTATAACTTGCCGAATAAACAAGTCAGGTGGGCCAAGTGTTGTAAGTCCGGGTTCAAACCATGTTTTCTCTTCGTGCATAAAAACACGACCCTTTGGGGAGCCCAAAGCTATTTTATCATTTGAATCCCTCTGTACTGCATTATTTTGCAAACACTTGCTCATAAGATCAAAATATAATTTTGATTCTGCTTTGGACCGAGTAGATGTTGTAGGGCCAGAAACTTTGCTTCTATATACAAGTCTCAGGCCAAATTTAAGATCAGTGAAATAATCTTTTAAAAGTGTGTTTTTGTTTGCACCGGTGCCAAAAGAAATCTTTTTTAGATACTTCTCCATAGCCTGAATGTCTACGTAGCCCTGTAGTGCTCTATCTTTCGGCTTTTGGTTCGGTCGCCATGTTGGTTTGACATATTTTTCTAAAAAGAAACCTCCGCGATCATATTCAAATATTTCGCTCACTCGTTTCGCGTTGAAAAACCCAGTCCTAGGCTGATAAAAGCCGCCATAATAGTTTGTTATGTATTCTGGTACACCCTCTTTTGTCGAATCATAGGTCTTGGTTTTTTTATTTTCGGTGTAAGATTTAGAAAACCTGCTTCCAATTTTTCTATATTCCACTTCGCTTTCTGGCATTCCAATTGTAAAAAAGATCTCCCTAAGCAAAACTTGATTTGGCTCAAACTTATTATCTCTAACCAACTTCGGATCATAAAGTACATCCTTTAGCCTCCTAGAGGCCAACACCAGCTCTTTTCTAACCAATTCCATTAAGAGATTCGGACAATCAATAACACCTTCAACTGGATTATCTTTTATATAAAGTCTAGCTACGATTTCCAAAAATGATTCATAAAAATCTGTTCCAATCTTTCGCCTTTCCTTTTCTGCTTGAAGCAAATCTTTGGGATCTTCGCTGGTGTTATATTTTTCCAAAGCCTCATCGTAAGCTTCTCTTCTTTGTGTAACGCCCGGATTGATTTTTTCTGCCTCTTCTTTTATCGTCTCAATAATGTCCAACGTAACGTAGTCAAGCAAAGAATCGTCAACATCTTTTTCGTTTAAATTAAACATTGAAAAAGGGAACAAAGCGGCCATAATAGCTTCAACACAATGCAATCTGATCAAAACTTTCACAGAGGAAACAGATAATACAAAATCAATCTCTGATGAATTGAAGTCTCCCTGCATGCAGTTAATTGCTGTGTTATATTCGTCTCTGGCTTGCCTTTTTATTTCGCGAAATCTCATCAGGTCTATATCTAAGTCACATAGTTTGAGACTTTCGGAAGGTTCTGGGGAGAAATCAACATGTTCAAGCAAATTTGTCTCATGAAGGTTCGGATCTTCCGTAACTTTCGGATTTGCAGAATCTGTTGTTCCAAAAAGATTGGAAAATGAAATAAATTTTGCAATCTTATTTATAAAAGCATTTCTCAACTCTTCATGCGTAGATTCTTTATCATTTTCAAAATAAGGATTGTTTAGATAAAAGTTTGTTATCTCTGGGAAAGACAATCCGAATCTTTTTTCCCACTTATCCCTTATCATTGTTGCAAAAATATAATCAAAAGTGGATGCATTAAACTTTTGACTTTTTCTAGCCGTTTCTACCTTCTCTTTTGAGTTCAGCGACAACAATTCTTTGGCAGTTTTTTCAGATAATTTTTCAGAATTAGCAGTTTCCCAATTGTTAGCTGTTTTTTCCGTAAACTTGATCGATGAAACTTTTTGACTAGTCTTGGGAGCCTCTCTTAGGAGATTGTTTTTGTCAATGAATTTTTGGACTTTTTCATCAACAAGAGAGGTTTGTTCATACTTTCTTTGTTCGACGAGAATAGTATATTCTCTGTTTGCGTAAGTTCCATCCTCTCCATAAAAATAATTTGGCCCCAAGCTTTGAAACTGCCTCACAGGCTCGTCGCTAAGTTTTAAAATATCTTCAATAGCATATTTTCCACCACCAATTTTAGGTATTGTTGTCTTGGGAAAGCCGATATCTATCGTACCTTTTAGTTTTCTCGTCAAGTTACCATTACTGTCAACTCTCCACAACTGTCCATTTACCCAGCGAAAATTACCACTTTTTAAGGTTGAATTGACAAACTCGCTAGTATATCCTATATCATCCCAAAATTTTCTGCGAGCTTTATCGGTTGATAATCCATATTTTGTAAACATCTCCGACAGATACTGTATGCTAACATCTCCGTCAAAAAAAGAAAAATTACTAACCGGGTCGTAAGGTCTAGTTCGTGTTGATTTTGATACATTTCTAGCTTTTTCATTGGCAGGGATACCTTTGGGAAAAGGTGTTTTACCACCTTTTACGCCGGCATAGCCGGCAAAAAGATTAATCCAATGTAACTTATGACCTGAAATGGCTTGTTGATATCGGTGGGTAAAATCCGCTCTGAATCTGTCATTATTTGTGTTCCAATCTGGTTGTCCTAAATTTCCATTGTTATATTTAGCCCAATCATCCAAATTCATACTTGGGCCGGCATATGTTCCATCTGGCACACTTGAAGGACACGCCCTTCTCAAATCAAAACCAACCAAATAAGCTTCGCCATTTTGGAAAACCCTATATGTATAGGCTATTTTCAAATCTGCCCATACTCTGTCAAGCCAATGTTTTTCTAATTTGGCTAAAACCTGTTTATAGTCCGGCTCCGCATCAGTGTTTTGAATAAATGAGCTAAAATTTCCGCCTCTAATATCCGCGGGATTATACCAACCGGTAAAAAGAGCCACATCAGAAAGGTTACTGCCCAAGGCTGTATATGAATTTGTTGGCTTTGGTGAGGAAGATAATGCTTTTGCAAAAGCTTGTGGCCAAAAAGCAGAAGAATCATCCCCCTTTAGACCTCTATAAACCTCATCCTGCCACTGTTTTCTTAGCCTAGCAGTCGCAGCTTCAATCCCAGAAGATATATTCCACTTGTTGTAATCCAATCCCGGATTTTTAAATGGGTAAATTTCAGGATGATATGCAGGAATTACTTCTCCAAAATTCGGAAAAATAGGCTGAGTGCTGAGTTTTGTTATTCCGGCAATCTTTAGTCTTTCGAAAAAACGAATATCTTTCGCTATCCCCAAAGTAATCGGCATAAATACTGTATAAATCCTACATTCATTTTCACTTACATATTTTTCACCGGTGACAGGAAAAGGTCTTGGAGGTGGCTTGCGAACCTCAGAAATTGAAAGATCCAATTTGAACTCGTCTGTTATTTTTGTTTTACCTTTATCGTCCTTTACTATTTTATTGTCCATAAAAGCTCGAAGTTGTCTATTCTTCTTGAGAGGCAAAATTCTGCTCAAAAGAAAGTTTGTTGATTTTGCAGCTTCTGAGCCTATTCCATAGATTTCTGCCTGCTCTTCCTCTGGTGTTTTTGGTAAAGAAAAAACATAATTGCCTTTATTATACAAATAAAGTTCATTTTCTTCGGCGCTGTCTAATCTTTTGTATAAATCTGGTTGTACTTTTTTTCGTGTGTTTTTGAACTTAAAAAGATCCAACTTTGAACTTAGTGCGCGGCTGTCGATAAAAGAATTCAGTCTCGAATCTTCAAATACGCCATCTTTCGTGTTGGGAAGTGAGCTTTTAACCCCGCTTTTATATTGATTGTTATATTGCTCCAAAAGGTTTTCGGCGGCTTGAGTAGCGGGCGATTGATTATTATCTTTGCCACCCTCTAGAACTTCTTTTTTTAATAAACTTTTAGTATAAGAAGCTATAGACTCGTCAAAAGACATTTCAACTGTATTGAAAACAGTGTCAACAACACTAGAAACAGCATTTGTAATTGCTGGATTATTTTTCGGAAATAAAGAAACTTTTTCTCCGTCACAAAACGGAGACGGAGCATCATCGCTATACGGATCTTTCTGATCGGCTATTCTAATCAATTCCTCTAATCTAGAAGAACTTTCAGCGGCCATCTCTCTAAATAAGTCATTTAGCCTTTCGTCTGTTACTCCAACACCTTTCATATAGCATTGTCGTATTTCGTTTCTTCTGGGGTTGTCGAAACAATTGTCACCCAAAGGTTCTACGTTATCTCTAATTGACTGACACACGTCATCGTCAACTAGTGTGCCCAGTGCCAAAAATAAATCACCTATTCTTTGATCATCGGCAAAAACATCTCTGTATTTTGGATACTGAGAATCCATAAAAGTTTTTACTATTTTCAAAACTCTTCCGGAAGGAACACCTGATAAAAGAGCACAAATCTCGGTACCAGTTAAGATCAAAGAAAGCTTTTCTAAAGCTCCCCCAATCTCATTCGCAGTATCGCTGTCACCGATGCCAAACCTATTAAATACATCGGCAATCTTTTGACCATCCGGTATCAATCTGGTTATTATCTGCTCGCCATAATTATAATCCTGAACGCATGTGGCATCAATAATTGTTGTCAACAGAGATATTGCTCCACTGTAAACAGTTCTTGCCAATGCGTCAAACATTTGTTGTTCTGTTTGTTGCGTGACGCCGGATAAAGGATCGGGAAGCTTGATAATCGGAAAAGAAAAGCTTGGAGGTTTTGGCAAAGTCATTTTTGAAAGATCATCAAACTTAGCACCCAACGATTCAATAGACTGTTCAACCAGTCTCAAAAATTCTGGGACGTTCTCCAAAAGAAGGCTGCACAATTTTTGAAAATCTAGAGCCTGTTCTAGTTCATTCGCAAAATCTGCTATCTGATCTGCGCTTGCTGTTACAGACTTTGAGGTTTCAACTGCGTTTATACCCATGGGGCCGGCAAAATTAGCATTGATAACATCAGCAAATTCAGTTGCGAACTTTTCAACGTCACCGGCTGAATCTTTGAGCAACCCTCTCAAGAACTCAACTCCAACAGCCTTGGCTATGTTGCCAAAGATTTTCTTGCAGATCAGCCTTTCCACTTCTTCAAAAGGCACCAGCTTGTTAGCGCATTCAATAGCAGTTCCAACCAATTCTTTCAAATCATATTTATGTAACACTAGGCCATAAAGCTTTTGAAGCTTTTCCAGTGTTCCAGCGGCATCACCCAAAGTTTCAGAATTATTCAACTCTATGAGCAAAGCTCTAAGTTCGTCTGCCAGCGATGGCTCTAGAATTTGTTTTTTTTCTATGTTATCAATAAAATGTTTTTGTAACTCTTTGTTAGATCTTATTTCTTTGTCTAGCGCATCGCTTTCTTTTCTAGCTTTGACAGTTGATTTTTCAAATCTCTTGAGAATCTCAGCAACAGTTTGATTTACCAATACCACCTTTCCCTTATTATCGGGAAAAAGAGCAAACGTAAAAGGATCATATTTTTGAATAAACTCGACCCAAGTTAGTCTTGTATTTGCTTTTCGATCTAAAGAACTTAGCCAGCGAAGATATATCAAAGGCCTCAAACTTCCAGCCAAAAGAGGAGGGATTTTATAATCTTTTGGCAAATCTATGATCTGAGTTGTTGGAGCTAGTTTGTTATATAGAGTAAATCTTTCAGAATACCCTGTGATCTCATAAGAATTGGAGGATTTATAAAGAGGAATATTAAGGTACACTTCGCGAAGTTCATATAAATCAACATCTTGTTGATGGCCAAAAACCATAGTAATACGATATTTTGTTTTTCCATCAACGCCATCAAACCGACGAACAAAATTACCACCTTTTGTAGTTTTAGCTACATTTTTTGAACCAGTGTTGACATCGCCATCGATGCTAGTAATTTTGTTTTTTATCTCTTCTGCTCTTTTAGCTGAAGCTCGAATCTTCTTAGCGTCTTCGTCGCTCCATGTATCCGTGTTCGGCCAGCCAACACTTTTTAAAAAAGCTTCCAAATCTTCAAATTCTCTCTGGAGATTTTGCCTCTCTTTGCTGGCCGATAATATGGGATTGTAAAATGGATTTACATTGATACCAAATAAATCTCTATAGCTTTTATCAAGAGCCAATGGCTGAGTACTGGCAGCAGTTCTTATAAACTCCGTTATTGAAGATTTTAGAGTGCTCATCTGTCCCGCAAAAACTTTAAGATCTAACTCCTTTCCCCATTTCGAATTGCCTCCAATGACCTGAAGTCTTCCTTTGTAGATTTTATAAAAGGTTGAATTCCTGTATTGGGCATCGAAATCCGACAATGCCTTTCCTAATTCGTTGAAATCTTTTGTTACAGAATCTGTTTCAAGTATAAAGGTTATATCCTCTACACCGGTCAAGGGTTTTGTTTTTGTTTTTTCTAGCTGTGTATCCGTCTTTATTCCCAATTTTTTCTTAAATTTATCTGGTTCAAGCAAACCTTTTCTAAATTCAGACGCAGTAAACCCTGTTAGGTTTTTTTGTTTCTTGGCTACAGCAGCTATCTTTTCTCTTTCTCTTTTTTCTCGCTCTTTGCGCTGTTTTTCTTTGACTTCTTGTTCATCTAGATAATCTGCATATTCATCTGGTGTAAACTCACTAAAGCCTTTTGGTTTTTTAGTTGCCATTGCTAGTTTGTCCTATTATATTTACTACAAATATATTTTTGTCCCAAGGGAGTTAGGTGATTAGTTCTAAAACTGGCCAAGCTTTTTTTGAAAATAACTAATCCTAATTTTGTTTTATTGAGTTGTGAAATTATAGCACTTCTGCCGACCACCACTGCTGTTTCAGACGGAGCCGTTATCAGGCCGAAAAATGGTGATTTGTGAGTATGCTGTACAAACGCATTGTTGATTTTTGTCTGATCTTCCAAAAATTGTGCAACCAAACCACTCAAAGTATCCATTTGACTAACAAGCTCTGACATACAATCTAGCATGTTCTTTCCCTTGATCAGAGCCTGCATGTCTTCATCATCATTGCCTGCTATCAGGTCAATTCCTCCAACTGAAATAAAACGGCCTAAAGAATCTCTTGAATCAGTGCCGGTAACTAGCTTTATTCCGCTTCTCCCTATAATTCGAATAGCATCCGCCTTCATCCCAATCGCAGATTTGCCAACCGACTGAGGGGCTCCGGGACCTTGAGAGCTTCTATCGTAATCTTTTCCTATCCATCTTTTATTTCCGATCTTAAAATTTTCATCAACATCTGTTTTTTGACTTATATAAATTCTCGCAGCGTCGCGAAAGAAATCCGGCTCATGTTTCAAAGTCATTTCTCTGGCCGAAGTTCCCGTACCCACTTTCTTAAAAGGAGCTGGATCTACGCTGTGGCGGCCGGCGACTATATCAATTGTTCCACACTTTGGATATCCCTTGGGTCCGTAAGGGCCTGTGATCAGATTAGGGTTGTCATCTTCTTCTGGTTTCAAGTTTACAATTTTTGGTCCGGGACGATCTCTTCCCAATACAATGTAAGTATTGTTCCTGCCTTCTATAACATGTTCACACTCAGCTTGATTGAAGTTTGGGAGCGGCTCTGACAAGAAAGTACACCCAATACCGCGGCCGGCATCCCCGGACAAAGCTTCTCTTTGCTCTTTGCTAAGTTTTTCTTTATCATAAACTTTTTTTGTTGTAGCCATTCATATTACCTTTTAGTATGATTTCTTCGCAGTAAACTTATCAGTTGCCCTACCGGCCTGAAGTTTAATCCCGGCTTTATCAGCGAGCAGGTTCTTCCAACCTTTTCCAATCTTGCCGCCCTTGTGGCGATAAAACTTGTGAAGACCTCCGGGTGGACTCTGGAGGAAGGACAAAAAATTCTTTAGTGAATGGTTTGCTCTAGCAGCATGGCTTTTTTTCATTCCCATTTGCCATCTTGCTCTATCAACAAGATTTGCAAGAACTTTTAAAAATTGATACTCTGGGACCTTTGGAACGTCAGCTCCTACCTGTTTTCTAGTTTCGGCTAGCCATTTTTGCAATCCCCGTCGGGCTGTCACACCAAATTGAATAGCTATACCAGTGCACATAGCATATGCATTGACAGATTTCAAGTTATATTCATTACACAATCTGACTGCTGGGTCGAAATAACCTCTTTTAGCTACTTTGTATTGAGAATCGCGAAAAGTTTTTATACGTCCCGTTCTCGTTATCAACGTTTTTAATTCTGGCGTGTTCAAGGTGTTATCTCTCAGCGCAGTCCCCCTTAGCCATCTCCTGTTTCTAAGCTTGTCAGCGTATTTTCCAAAATGCTGATTATAAGTATCGGGATCATCTTGATACATTTGCTGAAACAAAAGAAGCAGTGAGCCAACCTTTTGATTAAACTGGATGAAGCCGAACGAAACGCCGGCACCGGCATCATTCGCATTCCATGTTGAAAAGTTGTTAAGCCCGTTTCGGTTTGTAGTTTGTGATTCAAAATTATAAGATTCGTAGTCCAAGACTGCGCTTACTATGGCTGGTCCTGACCCTAAATATTTTAACTGTCCTTTTATTTCATTTGGCGTAACAAGATACTTTCTCATGTGGCTGATTTTGGAAAGCTCGGACGACACAAATAATCCAGCCGTAGCCGCCCTCTGTTGAATTTCAGACTGCTTTGCATCCGGAACGCCAACAATTGTTGCCATTTTAAAATTATCTTTGTGTTGGAATTTTATCAAACATCGGTCACCGGGTTTAAGGTAGGGAATAGCTGCGCCGGCGGTTGCTGTAATGTGCATATCTGCGAAATGTTGATCAGCCGTTATTTGTTTTACAGATTTTGGAGATTTTGAATAATCTTTTGTACCATCAAAAGGTATGCAAGCATCACCTTCCATAAGCTTGATTTTAAATCTTCTTTGAATTTCTTTCGTAGCAGAATGTTCTTTGGCATCAACTTCACGAAGAACAATTGCTTTCCATATATCCACATCTTTCAAAGCATCCGGTTCTAAAAGTTTTTGACCAGCCTGAAGGGCTAGATTCATAGGATCTGTTTCATAAAAATCATATTCTCCACGAACGCTTTGTCCTAGTTGCGAAGGTCTTTCAACTGGGTTTAATATCCCCCATTCATATCCGGGCCATGGCATTTCATTCCCTCTCCTTTTTTTCGTCTTTGCATGACCTGAAACTGGCCTTGCGTCCGTGAGCATCGCTGAAGAACATAAAATACACACTCAAAAAACCCGCCATCCACAAAAAAGTGAACAACGAAATCAACATTTTTCTCATCTCATGATTGCTCCTCTTTTTCTTCTTCGGAGCTGTTTTTTATTTGATCAAAAATATCTTCCTCATCAAACCCGTCCATTTCCATATCGCGAGTCTGGACTTTGTAAACCAGTTGTGCAATCTTTACCAATTGCTCATTAGATCTCTGTAAAGTTTCTAAATATTTTGCAACAACTGGGCCTGTGCTTTTGTGGTTTTCGGCATGCTGTTTAAGATAGGCCATGGCATCGGTCAGCAAAACTTGAGTGGTGGCACGATCTTGTTCAATATTTTTTATTGCTTTTTCCACATAGTGATCGATTTGTTTCATAACTTATGGTTATCCCATTTTTCCTTAAAAGATTTATATCTTTTTCGTATTTTATTCAAATTGTTGACAACTTGCTTTGTATTCAAGCCTGTTATTTCCCTTAGATATAAATAAATAGCTTTTTTATTAAAAATTTCGATAGACTCTGTTTGGCTCATGAGAATCTTTATTGCCTCAACTACTTTCTTTTCGTTGGGGCGGAGTTCCATTTTGAACCATGAATCTACTTCAACAATCAACAAAGTCCAAAATTCAAGATTTTCTCTTTTTTCATGATATTCATTATGTGTTATAAGTTGTTCTTCTAGAGTAACATTGGCGGGCAGTTCATCATAATGAACTTCTCTTTTTGTGCGGGCTGCGTTTTTCTTTACCTTGTGTATAAACCAGTTTTTTGTTATAACTGAGAAATAAGAAAACGCTTTCGAACCTTTGTTTGGATCATATTTGTCCAAAATTGTTGTTAGCCAAACTTTACACTCTTCTTTCAAAGAGTCAACGTTAGGTAAGTTTGTGAATTTGTAAGTAAAAACGATCTTATCAACCATCTCATTGAAAGCTGGCTGGATCCACTTCACATACAAATCTGTCCTTTCTCTAACGGAATCTGAGAGGGCATACTCTACTATAGCATTTTCATGCTCTTGAGTAAAATAGAGCTTTCTACTCTTCCCTCTCGTCCTCCGGATCTTCTTCTTCATTCTCAAATTCTTCTCCGATTTCTTCTTCTGCTAGAGAATAAATTTCATTATATTTCTCAATATATGTAGAAATTTCTTTGGAATGCTGTAGAAGAGATTCTAAAGTCTCGTCTCCATAAAAAACTTCTAGCTCATAAATACTCTCTAAGTGCTCTCTAAACAGGTTCAAATTGTCTTTAAGCTCTGAAAGGTTTTCTGAATGGAAAAGAAGTGTCCTTATGAGGTATACAACATAGTAGATCAAGAATATGATCGCAACTGATAAAACAATATTTATAATTATAGACAACATTATTCACCATATTTTCTATTCTTTAGATCTTTCTTTTCTTCTTTCAACTGCTCTTTCGCTTTTTCTATGTACTTTTTCACCACGGAGCCTGCCTGTGTTTTCTTGTCTTTGATTTTATAATTTCCAGAAAAAGAAGGGATACGCTCTAGCTGGCCTTCTTTGTGACAAACTGGGCATATTGTTACTTTTTCTTTTATGCCGTGCCGTATTAGTGAGTTTTTGTTACAATTTTTACAATGATATTCATACCTAGGCATCTTCGTCTTCTTCGAGCGCCTCGGTTTTTACAACGGGGGGGTTTTCCACATATAGTTTTCCGTTTGATCCCGGATGCCATTCCATGTTTTGCAAAACTGGTACTATATCTGATTGTTCCATTAGTGATTTTTGGAGAGCCATCATGATCGCCCCCATTGCTTGTTCTGATAATTTTAAACTCATTTTTTTCTCCTCAATTAGTAACTGCTCTACCCTTCAGATCTTCCCAATCTTTTTCAGGTCGAACTTCCAAGTTTGTTTTCCAAGCAGCTTTTATAACATTTGCATTGACACCCAAACTTTCACAAAAGGTTATAAATGCATTTATATCTTTAGGGAAACAGCTTCCTCCAAAGCCCTTTTTACCATCCGGGCCGGGAACTCTCAAGTGAGAATCTGCAACGCGAGCATCAGCGACAAAACCGGCCAAAGCTGCATTCCAGTCTACCCCAACTAAATCACTTATCCTTCTCATTTCATTCGCAAAAGAAACCTTTACGGCAAAGAAAATATTCCCAAAATATTTAATAAACTCTGCTGTCTTTGAGTCGGTATGGATTAGATTGCAATTATTGAATCTAAACCTATATAGCTTTTCAACTTTTTTTGTATGCTCAGGTTTTCCGCCTAAAATAATTCTCGCCTGATTAATAAAATCAAATTTGGCTTTTCTTTCTGTCAAAAATTCTGGATTAAAAACAATATTCAAGTCGGGGAAATTCTTGCTCAACCTTTCGGTTGTTCCGGGAATGACTGTCGACTTTAGCAAAACCACATTGTCTTTTCTAGTGTTGACCTGACTGATGCTCTCGAAAACATTATAAACAATGTCCAGATTGATAGAGCCATCTTCATTCATTGGGGTTGGGACCGAAACAAATATGAAATCAGATTCATTTACTGTTTCTTCGAAAGAGTTTACACTTTTAGCCGGATCTTTGTCGTGGATATATACCGGCACATATTCACTAAAACCATAGGCACATGCATTTCCAACAAAGCCATTTCCAACAATTCCTACTTTCATTTATTTCTCCTATTTGGTAAAATTAAAACACTCTTTTATTCCAGATTGTATAGATACTTTGGTATGCCAGCCCAAATTATTAAAAGGCAGAGTGTTGGCTTTAGTCAACATAACATCTCCGGGCCTAGGCGGCACATAATCAAACTCAACATCTGAATGCTTACTTAAAACTATATTTTTTATTTCATTTAGAGAGATATTATGGCCGGTACCAGTATCAAAATGCTGGCCTCCAAACTTGCCTTCATATTCCATACAAAATATATTGGCTCTAACAGCGTCACTAACATGTAACATATCTCTTCTCTGTTCGCCGTCACCGGTAATATAAGGGTTAGCTCCTTTTTTGATAGCATCCATAAAAGATGCAACAGCGGTTCCATATGGGCCGTCAACCGTCTGATCTTTTGAATATACATTAAAATATCTCAAACAAACGGTGTCCAAGCCATATAACTTAGAATACATTTTACATTCTAACTCTGGTGTCAATTTTGAAACGGCATATGGACTTTCCGGGCCGTCTCCGTTCCCCATTACAGAAGATGAGCTTGAATATATTACCCTCTTAGCTCCCACTTTCCTAGCAAAATTTAGAACTATAGAATTTGCCATTATGTTATTTTCCATAACTTCAACAGGATTTTCTATGCTATAAGGCACTCTAGGTATCGCAGCCAAGTGAAATATATATTCTGGTTTGAAGTTTTCATAATGTGGGTGAAAACCAGATTTATCTGCCTTTTCTCTTAGGTAATCTAAAATATCTTTTGGATATTCTTCTTTCAGATCAATCCCTAGGACTTCATGCCCCTGTTCTCGTAATGTTCTAAAGAGATGAGAGCCAATATAACCTTTATGTCCAGTGACTAAGCATCTAGCCATTTTATTCTCCTAAATTTGCCACGTCTTGTATTCAGACTGCTTTGTTTTGTTGCTCTTGTGCATCCGATAGCGATAAAACGGAATACGCAAATGGTGAATTTTATAATCTTCGCCTAATCTCTTTCGTAACTCCTCTTCTTCGCGATGGCGCATTTTTGGATTATATCCGCCAACTTCTAGAAGCAAGTCTCTACGATACATTATACCACAAGAGATATTATCTTTTTCAGCATATTTTCTCTCAATCATATTTTCTTGATTGTCGACCATGGCGTAATCACAAGAGACACAAAAAGCATCGTGATTAGATTCTAAATATGTTTTCATAAAATAACACATATCCGGTTGTATAAAGTCGTCCGCATCTACACGAACAACAAACTGGCTTTTAGCAGCTTTGACCCCTACGTTAGAAGATCCTGCAACGCCAAGATTTCTTTCGTTTCTAATAATTCTTATATCGTCTTTAAATGTTTCAAGCACTTCTAAAGAATTATCGACACTACAATCATCTATTACAATAACTTCGCACCTTATATTTTTCTGAGCTAGGCAACTTCGAATACATCTTGAAATATATTTTCCATAATTATAATTTGTAACAATTATTGAAGCTTGTGGATTACGCATAATTCTCCTCGTACCATAGTGTAAAAATCAAGATAGCAAATTTTAAATAATTGTTATCAATCTTTTTGATATCGAACCCTTCTTTGAAAATTCCGCTTTTTAAAACAGGTGAGAAGTTTACATACTCCTGCAAAGGCTCAATCCACTCCGTTATGTTCAACATAAATCCTATCTTTGAACGATGAACGAAGTCATGAGACATATATTTTGAAAGGACATGCTTGACGGCGTACTTACGGACATCTCCAAAGATGTGTTCTCGTTTCAGGCGATTTGAAAACTCAACCACTCTATGATCCAAAAATGGCACCCGAACTTCCAAAGAACTAGCCATGCTCATTCTGTCTACTTTTTGCAGAATATCTCCTTCTAAAAAAAACTTAATATCTAAAAGTCGCAAAGTCTCATAATCATCTTCTGTTTCATAGGGAAGAAGAGATTTTAAGTATCCATAAGTATCTTTATTATACTCTAAATTGAGAAAATTATTAAGAACATTTCTATAAAACCTGCTTTTGATATCTGCGGTCAGATTATTATATTTATTATACCCACAAAATATTTCATCTGCACCATCTCCGCCGATGGCAACTGTAACGTTTTTAGCTATTTCTTTTGATATCAAATAAGTCGGAACAATAGAAGAATCTGCGAAAGGTTGTCCAAAATATTTTATCAATTCCCTAAGAAAGGATATTTTTATATCCCCATATTCTACATCAATATCTGTGTGTTTTGTTTTGAATTTTTTTGCCGCAAGGTCTGCATATTCTTTTTCGTTCAATTCTTCGTCTTGAATTACGGCTGTGAAAGTTTTATTTTCCTCTTTGTGTTCCGTCATACATTTTACAACGAGCGTTGAATCATTTCCGCCGGAGAGATATGCGCCATAAGGAACATCGCTTCTCATTCTCAATTTGACAGAGTTGCACAATAAATTTTCCAATTGTTCAAAATCAGATTCATTTCTTTCTCTTTTTTCAATGTTCCAATATTGAACAATTTTATGTTTTTTTGTTTTTAAATTATATTCAATATAACTTCCGGGAGGAACAGATTTTATTTCATTCCAAATTGTATTTGGCCATGGAATATAATAAAGATTGAAAAACAGGGCTACAGCCATTTTATTAATAGTAAGCTCTTCAACTCCAATCAGATCACGAAGTGGATTTATTTCTGAACAGAAACTTATTTCGTTTTTATGTGTTGAATAAAACAGAGGCTTTATCCCCATCCGATCTCTCACCAGATATATAATATCTTTTTTTCTATCATATATCGCAATGGAAAACATACCATTTATATCTCTCAATGTCTTTTCCAAGCCATGAGCTTGATAATATTTTGCCAACACCTCTGTATCAGAAGAAGAACTTATACCTAGAGAGTTTGCCAGTTCTATATAATTGTAAATCTCACCATTGTAGGAAAGGACAATTTCGTCATCGGACAACGGCTGGGTTCCGCAGTCAAGCCCCAAAATAGATAATCTAGTGTGACCTAGGCATATATCCGAATCAGAATGTAACCCTCTTTCATCGGGACCTCTGTGAGAAATCTGATTCAAAGATGTGCGATTTAGTCTCTTGTTTGTTGTTCCTATAATTCCACACATCAATAAACCTCATAATCAAATTCCGGATAGTAAAAATTTCTTACCACAGGTATGTTCTGTAGCGAGCTTTCAATAACAGGAATTCTGTTCAAGTTATATTCTTTTCTAAAATCTGACTTTATTCCCCAGTCTTTTCTAGCTGTAAGGGAATTCTTATGAAACCTTCGATAATAAAGACATCTTTGTATATTGCAGATATTATTATTGGCCAAGGTACGAATAAAAATATCAGTATCGGCTGCTACACGAGCTTCTCCATCCCAACCTCCAATACTTTTTAAAAATTCTGTCTCGAACATAACTGACCCATTCATACAAAACTTAAATTTCAAATATCTTTGATAATTTTCATTGTCTTGCAAATAGCTCAAAACCTCTTCTAAATCTTTATTCTCTATGAGTTCAGGATAATAATTCTCTCTACTGTTTCCGATCCACTCGCCGGAATGTTTTGTCCATGGCAATGAACCCTGTTCCCAAAACTCTACAATGCCAGTGCCAGCACATACTATATCATTATCCTTAAGGAATTTAGATTGTATTTCTATTCTTCGCGGATGACTATAGTCGTCAGCATCTTGAAGGGCGATATAGTCGGATCCAGCGCAAAAGTTTTTATAAATAAAATTCTTTCCAGCATAAGTTCCAATATTTTTCTTTGATGATACAATATTGACTCTAGTGTCGCGATATTTTCTCAGTATTTCCAAAGTATTGTCTGTACTGGCATCATCAAAAACATGAATATTGATATCTTTGTGAGTCTGCACGACCAAAGAAGATATGCAATCTTTTATTGTTCTCTCTGCATTGTGCGCACATAGGATAATATCTACTTTCATTTTATCAACCTAAGTCCCAAATCAATTTTTTCTTTGTTTTGTAAATATTTTCTTATCACATCGGGCGTTTTTTGGACAACCTCTTCTACAACCTGCTTTGTAAGATCTTTTTTCTGATAAAGTTTTCCTTTTTTTGTCAATTTTTTCTGCCGGGTACGGCCAGCAAGTATATCAAAAACTTTTTCCTCAAGAAGTTGAAAACCCGTATTACAAGTTTTGAAAAAAATGTCATGCAAATCGTCTTCCATGTCCAGCTCTGTTCTGCTTTGGGCTATGATATTCCCTCCGTCAATTGAATTGTTGACAAAATGAATCGTTGCTCCAATTGCTTCGGGTTTTTCTTCATAGATTGCCCACAAACTACTGTCAACCCCGCGAAAACTTTGCACCAGACCCGTGTGTATATTGATACACCCCTTCTTTGGAATTGAAAAAATATTCTTTTTTAACAAACTACAGCCAAAAATGAACAAATAATCCAACTTGTCTTTCTTGAGAATGTCTTCAATAACCTCTCCGTTGACGGCACCCTCTGCGCATACAACAAAACGATTGTACGGGGACCATTCTTCTACTTCTTTGTAATAATCTTTTTCTTTTTCGTGAAATTGCTTTGTTGAGCGCTTCTTGCTCTCGCAAACAACGGTCTTTATACTCAATATATCGCACAATCTTTTTGCAAAAGCTTTGTGACGCAAGTGGTTAGATGTAATAATCGAAATATTCATAACAATTTCAACACACTAGAGGGCCATGAGAAAGCCGCATAAAGCCTTCTCCGTGCATTTTCCCCACCATATAACCCCTAACCCTAGAAAGGCCCAAAATATGGCTTAGAATGCCTTTTATGACGTTTTTTTGCGATGAATATACCTCCATAGCGGCCAATTTATAGTCAATTGTGTTACTTATATCAACAACAACATCAACTTTTGGAAGAAGATCTGTCACTTCAAATGCCCACAAATCATCAACCCTGTGGCATTCGCCCAGCTCTTCGTGAATATCTTCATTCGATTTCCAACATGCTTCCTTGACAACTTCTGATATTTGAACGTGATCTCGGTGCTTGTCCACATTTAAGTGAGTCATAACCAAGTTTGGCTGAAGTTTTCGAATATAAAAAATAATTCTGTGAAAAAATCTTTGTGTATTTTCTACACTCTGAGACGGCACATTCAAATTGTATATGTTTGAAATACCTAACATCCTAGCTACTTCTTTGGATTCCTCAGATCTTATTGTAACAATGTCTTCAGAAGTATAGTCACCAGTTTGATCGATTCCTGTGCTTCCATTTGTCACGAAAAGTACGTGAATCTCCGTCCCCAAATCGGACCACTTTTTTATAGTTCCACCGGCACCAATCGTTTCATCATCATAATGAGCAGCAATAATTAAAACTTTTTTCGGTCTTTGGATCATCTCTTTTCACAAAAATTTCTAAGCTCGGAAAGCTCTGCTAGTTCCATAGAGCACACATGTGCACTTTCAGTTTCACACTGAAGATCTCTATCAATTGTAAAATGCTTCTCTATAACAGTTGCTCCTCTTTTTACTGCATCTTTACAAGCTTCGATTCCAATGCTGTGATCGCTATATCCACAAAGTTTTTCTGTAAAAACTGGTGGTAACAACTCAAAAGCTTCTCTATAAGAATGGGGATATTTTGCAACACAGTGCATATAAAATACATTTTCTCTCTGGAATGGGAGATGGTCTTCTTCCCATTTTCCTAATGAACAAAAAGTTTTTATATCAGATTTGACCATCTTTTCGCATAGTTTTATATCCCATTCCAAAAGCGAGCTGGCGATTTTATTAGTTTGCAGGCCGGCTTTTCTAATCCACTCAAACCTATCTTCGTGAAAGGGCGAAGCAAAATAATCTAGATTCAAACTTTCAGCATAATCTTTTAAATGAAGAAAATGCTTTTCTGTCATCGTAAGATATTCCCATTTTTTCCTATGAGTTCCGGGCATTCTATAAGTGTCCCAAAGCTGAACCTTTACAGCATCTGCTCCTCCCACCTTAGATTGTAAAATCATTTGCTCTGCTCTCTTTATGGAACCACCCCATTGGCCACAAAGTTCGCTAATTATATAAACTCTAGACATCTCCCAACTCCTCTATAAACTTGACATCTTCTTTTGTGTGAACATCGTGCAAGGGGCAAACAACAACTCCACAATTTGTGCTTAAATCCTCTTGGAAAACATAATCCCCTTTGAAAATTCTGAAAGCTGCATTTTGCATCAGGTTTTCATCGACGCTAAAAATTTCATCTCTTTCATACTTTAAAAACATGTCAATTGCATCATCCAAGTGCTTTGCTTTTATTTGTGGCGAATTTGCTTGAAGAGATATTATTATATCATATTTTCCAGAATTGTCAAATATATATTTTGCGGCCGCACGAATAGCGACTTGTTTATATACCTTGTCTTTTGATAGTTTTGGATCTCTTCGGTGGACACGAGCGCCTGAAGATATAGCAATTTTTTCTATTTCTGAATCTTCTGTACTTACCCATGGCTCGATATAATATCTTGACTCTTGACAAGCCTTTACTGCCCAATGTAACATCGGCTTTCCCCAAATGGGATAAATATTCTTTTTTTCTAGTCTTTTACTTCCGCCGCGAGCGGGTATGATTGCAAGTATTCTCATTTCACCTCTAAGTAATCCAATATTCTTTTACACGTACCCTTGACAGGAAAAAGATGTTTTTGAATCGAAAGTTCAAATTCATCTTCCAAACTAACTGTCGTCAACCTTTGAATTGATTCCCTTAGTTTATCTTCATCGACATGTTTCTCATACATGTCACAATAACCATAATTATACAGGAAATCCAATGGTTTTTTAAATGGCTTAATGTGAAAGTTTATAACTGGCTTACTTAGAAGAACGCACTCTTTTATAGTGGTAGAGCTAAAGTTTATAATAAGATCAGATACTCTTATCAACTCCATGCCGGTGTGAGGAAACCAAGAACAATCTTCAAAATAATAATCACCTTTGTTGTTTTTATCGGTAACTGGGTCTTTTCCTCTGGTTTTGACCATTATCTTGTAGCCCAAGTCTGATAAAGAGCGATATATTTTTCTAATGTCTATTAGATGCAAATCCCTGTTTCTCGGAAACATAATCAGAGCTTTTTTATCATTTGTCAAATTGTATTTAGATAAAATGTCTTTATCTTTTAATTCTATGTCATATTTTGGAGAACCTAAATAAAGATTTTTGTTTCCTTCAATTTTATAATATTTTGCAAAAAATTCACTAGGATGGACAACATAATCAACTTTGTCAATATAGTTTTTATACGATAGTGAAAAATCAGTCATATAGGTAAAAGAAATTTTCTCCCTATCATAAGGAACACGATCTGCGCCGCAACCTTCGACAAAAAAAGTGATATCTGGATGATTGGCGATCTGGTCCAAGTCAAATAATTCAAAACCGTAATTGTTTGCATACTCTTTAATATTTGAAATATAAGAATAGGGATTATTATATTTATTATTTGGGGAAATAAAAAGTTTTGAACTAATTTTTCTTTTGTTCCCTTCGATTATAAGAGGTAGAAAATATCTTAAAAATGTTGTTTCTGTGGCAACAAAATTCATATCTTCTTTCCCGCAGTTAGGATATATAATTGAGGTCTATCATCCCAAAGGGCGAGAACTCTATACCCCACTTTAAAATATTTTCTTATATAATCCAGCTCCAATATCGAGGGAACCTCTTTGAAAATAGCGCTCTTTACGTCGGTATATCCAAATTTTTCAACCCTTTGACAAAATAATCTATATTGATCATCGTCTAAAAATTCATCACCCCAAGCTGTTGACCAAAGAAAATTCGAATCACCATATGCATATTCTTGTTCTCCATTTTTCTTCCAACCAACTTTATAATCTTCAAATCTCCAATGATCACCCAATCCCCAGTCCATATAAAGAAAGCCGCCATCGTTCAAGTGTTCGTAACATTTGTCAACAAAGACTTGAGGATTTTTAGAGAAATATGGACATCTAAGGCTGATAATTGTATCATACTTTTTATCTAATTTCCAATCAGAATTTATGTCCCAATTATTCAACTGCAAATCATACAAATCTCCTTCAAAAAGATTAGCATCTGTGAACCCCAACAAGGCAACACTTCCCACTGGTGTTATGTTTTGCCTGTAAAATTGAAACACTACAGGATCAGATCTGCCCATTATATCATACCCTTCATAAAACAAAAATCCACTTGTTCTTCGTGGGTTGAAAAAAAAGCAATCAACTGATCAGCATGTTTTTCGTCAAGATAATTTTTGTCCCATTCGCAGGCGTGATAAACAATTTCTGTTTTTTCATACAATTCCATTTTTTTAGACGGAGGGCACACATTATAGTAAACAACGTTACCAAATTTTTTATCCTCCTCCTTGTAATCCAAAGAGCCGTCAGGATACTTGTCTGGCGAAAGTGCCAATATTTCAAAACCCACATGCTTTGCTGCTTTGATAGCTTCGGGAGACATCCTCCAAGCCGGCGGGCGGATTATTTTTTTAAAAACTTTTTCCAATTGAGCTTTTTTTACTTCTTTGAACATTTTTTCATATAAAGAAATTGCTTCATCATATTTTAAATCTCTCAATTCATCATTGTCACTCTTGTTTGGAATACCATGATAATATCCGTGATACGCAATTTCAAAATTTTCTTTTGATAAATTTCTCAACTCATCACAAAAGGACGGATACTCTGATATAAACAAGGGTTCGCTAGTAGATATACTTGGACGTACAGTTCTCCAATAGGCTATTGGAATAAACAATGTAAATTTTGCTGATGGAAAAGATTCTATTATTTTATAGCATTGTTTTAGAACCTTGGTAGAAGATTTAGGATGCGGAGAAACATCATCAATGCTAATATTCACCCTATGTTGCATATTACTTCTATGTACTCCTCTATAACATTTGACATGTTTCTTTGATACTTCATTGTGGCAGCTTTGTAATCAGCATAATTATAAGCAACATCGCGAATTTTTACAAACATGCTCATTTCGTCCTCGAAAGATAATCCATAACCATTGCAATAATTTGGAATACTCCCACCATTTTCATGATATACGACTGGTATCCCGGCTGCCATGGCTTCCAAAACATGATTAGCGCCTGCTTCTTCCTCCGATGCCGTAAGATATATGTGACTTTCTGACAATTTTTTAGCTATAAAATTATTGTCGCCGGTAGCTTCAATGTGATTGCTCATTTCCATATCTTCAGGTAATCTTCCAATATATGTAAAACTTAAGAACTTACTATCTCTGCATGCACGATCAACTGTGTTATAATAATCAAAACCTTTTTTTGGATTCGTCGACCAGTGATGAGTAATTACTTTTATTTTTTGCCCTACTATATTAGAATTCTCGTTTCTGTAATTATAAAACATTTCCAAAGGAGCGTTGTGGACGATTTTATAATTGTTTTTTTTATATTCTATTTTTTCCTTCGCCCATTCACTGGGGAAGATGAGAAAGTCGGACAACTCTATTGTTTCTTTGACAAAGCTGGTTAGCTGTGGTTTTCCATGTGTTCCCAAATCTCCAACTCTTTGAATTATTTTGCAATCAGTTTTATTTCTATAATCCAAAAAATTTGCATATTGCTCGCCTCTCTCATTTGGCCGCGGATCAAAGCAGAATATTATATCTATGCCCTTACACAACTCATAAACCACTTCGTGCCCCTGTTCAACAAGCTTCTCCGAAAGCTTTGTAACAGTTTTGTTACCGCCGCCCCATGGGCCTGTTTTTGGACTCCTATTGAGATAAATTTTCATATTTTTAGCTTTTTATACAAAAAGAAGCTTTCAAATGCTTCGACAATTTGTTTTTTTTGTTTTTCGGTTATAAAAGGGTGACAGCCAATGAAAAATGCATTATTAAACATCAGATCTGTATTTGGCATACTATATGGCGTCTTGCATGGTGTATTTCTATAGGCCGGCTGCTTTGAAAGATCGCCACCCATGAAAGCCCTAGTTTCAATATTGTTGTTTTCTAAATGGTTGACCAGCTCTTGTCGAGTAAAAGGAGCATCAGGTTTTATAACAAACGGATAGCCATAAAAAGAGTGAAAATACCCCAATGGTATTTTTGGCAAAGTTAGATAATCTTGAAACTTGCACAAACTTTCGGTATAAAAATGAGCTATCTTTACTCTTGCGTCATTAAAATCATCCAATTTTTTAAGCTGCTCAATGCCCAGCGAAGCGGCAATATCCGTCATTCGAAGATTGTACCCAACGTTTGTGAACACATATCTTTCATCATATTCATTCAAGTGTTCATCGCTATAATAAAACCTAGGTTTATTCTTTTCATATTTTGTCAGGCGGCCAAATTCGCGAACAGAGCGAAGTATGTCATGAAGTTCATCATCGCTAGTCATTATCATGCCACCTTCACCTGTTGTCATGTTGTGTGCAACGAAAAAACTAAATGTAGAAATTAGACCGAAACTTCCAACTTTCTTGCCGTCAATGGAGGAGCCGTGAGCCTCGCAACAATCCTCTAAGACCGGTATATTGTAATTTCTAGATATGTGCATAATCTCATCCATCTTCGAAGCACAACCCAAAGAATGAACAATCATTATCAACTTTGTCTTGTCCGTAATTGCCCTCTCTATTGCTGCCGGATCGTTGTTATATGTCTCCAGTTCAACATCCACAAATACAGGCACCAAACCAGTTTGTAACAAAGGAGAGATAACGGTTGTAAAAGTTGCAGCAGGAACAATAACCTCGTCGCCGGGCTTCAAATGTCCAGCCTGAATTAACGAGGTCAAAGCCAATAAGTTTGCTGAGCTTCCCGAATTGCATCCAATTCCATATTTTGTACCGATATATTTAGCATATTCTTTTTCAAATTGTTTTACTTTTGGACCTTGAGAAATCCAAACATCGAGCAAAGAATCCAGAGCTTGATTGACTTCCTTGTGATCAAAACATGGATAAGCAACACCTATTTTTTCACTAGGCTCATTCGTTTTTGTTGCAAAATATTCTTCTACTTTTTCAAAGATTTCTTTTTTTAACTGTTCCATCATCTGTTATACCAATCATATGTTACTTTGAGTCCATTTTTTAGAGAGGTTTCATTTTCGTACCCTAAAGATTTGAGCCGATCAATATTTGGACATCTTCTGTTGACGCTTCCCTCCGGAGCCTCATGAACCTTGATATTGATTTTTTCTTCATTTATCTCAAAAAGCAGCTTTGCCAAATCATCTATTCTTATTTCTTCTTTATCATTTCCAATGTGATAAATTTCTCTCGGAATTCCTTCGTTAGTTATTTTTGAAAGCGCGGCCAACACGTCAGTGATAAAACAAAAAGATCTAGTATTTGAACCGCCATAGACAGCGAGAGGTCTTTCACCATTTCTATATCTTTCGATAAACTGGCTGATAACGTGCTCAAAACCCATCCTAGGTCCATATATATTGTGAAGTCTCACAACGTTAAAATCTGTAATCTCGTGCGCTTGGCCATAACAATAAAACGCAACCTCGCCCAAAAGTTTACTAGCTCCATAACTCCACCTAACATTTGTAACATCGTCAATTGTAAGGGGGACATCTTCTGGTGTTGGCAAGGGAAAGTTTTCCCCTAAAAGTTTTGCCGTGCCGGCATATGTTTCTGAACTGCTTGTATATATTATTTTTGGCCTATTTTCATGTTTTGCGACCCATTCCAACAAATATATCGTAGATAATGTCCCTATTTTTACAACTTTTTCCGGGTGATTATAAAAATTAGCCGTTCCATTAAGTGCCGCAAAGTGATAAATCACATCATAATAGTTCATCTCCAAGTTATCATATACATCATGACTGGATATATCTACTTTGAGATGTTCAACATTGTCTTTCGACACTAATTGCAAAAACATTTCATCTTCATTTGGTCTTTGAAAATTGTCAATTATTGTGATATTATGATTTTCATCAGCAAGAGTTTTTGCCAAGTGATAACCAACAAAGCCGGCACCGCCGGTTATTAATATATTTCTTTTTTTACTGTCATTGAAAAAGCTCATTATATCTCCTCGTATTCAAGCAGATCAATTTTTGTTCCTAACTTTATTATGTCTCCATTTTCATCGATTGGTAATTCCCAATTACCATTTGTAACAACCAACTCCTCTATAGATTGTGGCCTTTCGTCGTTTTTCCATTGTGTGTTGCTCCATATATAATATCTATTATCCATTGCCTGCCAATAGCTTCCATATCTTTTTCCACCCCTTATCCTAGCGTTTGTTCCGCTTGGATCTGTCAATATCGCAACGGCCGGAGGTTTAAATGGTTGATATATTTTTATTTTGTCACCGTGTTCTGTATATGCCCTGATTATGAAATCAGTCTCTGAGGTTGGATTGTTTCCAAATTTTGTCAAAGCGGGAGAGGGGTTCCAACCCCCCAAATCTTTGACCAAAGATGTTCTATACATTGCATCTCCCGCACCAGATATTTTCCTATCCACATCAACAGCAAAAAGATTTGTTTTAGTAAAAATCTGTTCCTCAAACTTCGCTTTTTTCAACCTAGCTTTTCTCTGTGCGTCTAAAAGAACACATCCAATATCGCGCCTTTTTGAAAATAATTCAACATAATCAGGAAGCCATCCTTTTCTCACAAATTCCATGTCCCCCTGAAGCGGTACAAAAAGTTGGCCGGATGATTTTTTCAAAATTATATTTAAAGCATCGGCAAAAGCGTTCATATGAGTAGTATCATTATATTCATCTGTTACTAGTTTTCTGCCTATCCTATATTCTTCTTGGTTAATAACTGTCCATCCTCTTTCTCGCAAAGAGGCTAGATATGCCTTGGTGCCAACTTCCCTACTATTATCATCAATGCAGATAAATTCTACATTATCATAATCCTCTACAGACTCCATCAAAGATTCAGCACAACTCTTCAAATAAAATAATCTATTATAATTTATAATACCAAATGTTACTTTAGGAGTCATCTCTCATCCCCTTTGGAACTGTTATTTTATATTTATTATTCTCTTTTATAAGAAATTCGAACATCTCCCCCTCCGTTTCAAGCATCGAAGAGATAAACGCCATAGCTTTAGTATCTTTGGGAAGGCACACGCCGCCGAAGCCCCGAAAACTGTCATTGCAATCTAGATAACTATCCGTTATATGGTTCCTGTTTACAACGGCATTCTTGACATTGCTGTAATTGACATTCATTTTTTCACATATTTCGGAAAAATTGTTTGCAAAGGTTATCAATGTAGCATTGTAGACATTGCTAAAATATTTGCAAAATTCTGCTTCTGTTGGAGATAATTGTACTACTTTCTTTGGATAAGAGCCGTGAGACTTTTTCACCAAATCAAATATTTTCATATCCTCCGTTCCTATGACACACAGGTCGTGATTTTCAATAAAGTCTGATATAGCACAACGTTCTCTAAGAAATTCCGGAACAAAACAAATTTTGTCGTTACCGGTCTCTTTTCTCAGCTTTTCGGTTGTTCCGGGCTCCACAGTCGATTTTATGGCAATAATGCCATCATAACCATGTTGTTCTAGTTCGTGAACCACTTTTTCAACAATAGCAGTATCACACTGTCCAGTTTCTAAAGAAGGTGTAGGAACACAGATATAGCACATCTCTGTGCCTAGGACATTTTGAATTGTCGTCCCAAGCCTAAGATCGTGTACCCAAATATTGTGGCCTAGTTTTTCAAGACCATACTTGACAGCGCTTCCAACTACCCCTACTCCGAGAATGCCTATTTTCAAAACTTTTTCTCCTATCTCTTGCTAACCAATAAATTTTCATCATAAAAATATAAATAATCAATATCAGTCTTTAGAAAACAGTTCACTGCGTGTTGGGCTGTTTCGCATATAGGTTCTCGATCATTGAAACTGGTGTTGAGAACAATGGGGACACCTGATTTTTTATGCCATTTTTTTATGAAATTATAATACCATTTATTATCTTTTTCGGCCACTGTTTGAAGTCTTGCTGAGCCATCAAAATGAACAACGGCCGGAACTTTGTCTCTTGCCTCTTCTTTGAATTTAAGAACAAAACTCATATAAGGGCTGGGAATATCTTCTTCAAACCATTTAGAAACCTCTTCACGGAGAATAGAAGGTGCAAATGGTCTAAACCACTGTCTGTGTTTTACCTTTTCGTTGATCAAATCTTTCATATTCGGACTACGAGGATCTGCAAGGATGCTTCTATTCCCCAAAGCCCTTCTTCCAGACTCTGAGCCTCCTCCAAATACTGCGATTATATTTTCTTCCGACAAAAGATCTACCACCTGATCGTCAGAAGCTTTTCGCCACTCCACCTTGTCAAAGTAATTTTTCAAAGTCTCTTCAACATTTTCATAAACATATCCCAGATAAGGAGTATAATTATCTTCCCACTTGATTCTCGGATTGTCTAATATTTGATGCCACACATATTGAGCAGCCCCAATTGGCAACCCACCATCATGTGGTGTTGGTGTAACATAAATGCCCTCCAAATCTGGAAACCATTTTCTAAATTTACCCACTGCGACTGAATTTAGAGCGACACCGCCAGAAAGACAAAGATTCTTGCTTGGATTTTTCTGAAGTATCTCCCCTATCAATCCTTTGAGATATTTCTCTGTTGCTTTCTGCAAAGCGGCCGCAATATCAAATTTATTCTCTTCACTTTCATCTGCTAGTTTAGCCCACTTCTTCAAATAAGGATGTTCAGGATCGTTTCCATCATAAACCCCTTTTGGCTGGTTGTGCGGACGCGCAGAGGCCATTGCCAAGTCTGTTGTCAACATCTTATAAAAATCATCTAAAAATCTCTCCGAGTTGCCCAAAGCTGCCATGGCCATCACAGTCCCAGCAGAATGTCCTCTTGGCCACCCAGAAGATAATTTAAAAATATATCTTGTAACTCTGGTCCATATTCCGCCAATATTTATTTTTTCCAAAGGAAAGAGATGGAGCGGCTCAACTTTGTTCCCTTTGCCTTTCCATGCCGTACAGGCAGATACAAAGTTGTTATCTTCATACCCTCCACCATCGATTGTTATAATAAGAGCATCTTCAAAATTGCTAGAAAAAAATGCATTTGCTGCGTGTGCTTGGTGATGTCCAACGGAATATATTTCTCCGTCATTCTTCTTTACGATGTTTTTAAGTTTTTCATAAGATTCTTTATATCCAGCAGTTTTTGAAACCGGATGACAAAGAGCAACATGCTTGATATCATCACACTGATTATATTCCTCGAACATAAACCCTATTGAATCGCCTTCTGGTTCTTTTTCTCTGATATACCTTTCATATTCCGCATGCACAATCGGTTTTCCGTTTTCCGAAATATAAAAAGAACAATCGTGACCTGAATATACCCCTGCTATTTTCATAATAATTTCTCACTGTTTATGATTAGATTGTTAAATTTTTTCATGTACTTGCCTATTTCATATTCTACCACATTTTTATAAGTTTGTTCAACATTTGGTTCTGCAAATAACAATTTATCACTATCTGCTATACTTTCATGGGGTAAAAAACGACTAGCTAATCCCACATCTGTTGAGATAATCGGCGTTTTTGTTATTCCGCATTCTACGATTGCTTGAGGTCCGCCTTCACATCTAGAAGATACAATATATAAATCTAAACAATTATATAACTCATTTAACGTTTCAAAATCACAAAATTCATAATAATAATATTTGATTCCGGCAGTCTCTAGGCGATTAATAACATATTGCCTCCTCCAACCGGCCAACAAAACTTGAATATTTTTATTTTTAGAGTGAAGATGTTCAACTACATCACAAAATATATCCGGGCCTTTTTCAAGCTTTGGGCTCTTGAGATCATGCCCTTCTGTATCTCTTTGAAAAGAACCTATAACAAATTTGTCAACAGCAATATTATATTTTTCTCTCAGAGTTTGTTTATTTTCAATCTCGAAGAAAATATCTGAATTTACCCAAAAAGGTGCTATCTCTATTGGTTTTGAAGTCAAAGGCCTAAGAGCCATCATAGTCTTATAACAAGGGACGTGATATAAATCAACAAACTTATCTCGAAAAGAAAACCCAAAAGCCTTTTCTTTGTGAAACTTTTCCGGGACGATGTGATGAATGGTAACAACTACTTTTTTCTCATCTAAAATGCTTGGAGGAATAGAATCCCACTTCCATTCTGCTAGAAGCCAGAGAATATCGGCTTCCATGGGATTTTTGGCACAAAGTTCCGGATTGTTTGTGCGCCACTCTCTTGTGAATCTATCACAAATCCAATTTTCATTACCATCTAAAATATAAATTTTTTTCATTTTTATCTCTTAGTTTCTTCTAAGAATTTTTCATACTTTTCAGAAACAAATTTCATACATACATCTGTGTTTTCTTTTTTTATTATTTTTTTGGAAAAATCTAATTTTGGAGGATTATAAAGCTCAACCGGTTCAAAATTCCACTCTTCCTCTTGTATTATGATGTCACCATTTCCAGCTATTTCTGATGTTCCTCCAGCAGAAGAACAAATAATCTTACAGCCGGCTGCTTTTGCATCAACAACAACATTTGGACAATGATCTAGCCATGCCAAGTGAACAAAATAGTCTGATGTTTTATATAGTTTCAATAAATGTTCTAAATCTAGCTCGCCAGTGTATAAAATTCTTCCGTCCTCAAACCTTTCATGTTCTGGTGGTATGGTGCCGGCAACAAAAAGACAATCATTTTTTCCGGAATGCTCTAGAAAATATTTTATATTCTCATCTAATCTTTTATGAGGTCGCCAGTATGAAGCGCAAGACCAAATCTTGTCAAACCTTGTATTTAGAGCTGGCTGGATTCTTTTAATGAATTCGGTATCTGCGCCGTTTCGAATAACTGTTGCGTTTCTGTGCTCTCCAAAATACTCAAATATCAATTTCTTGTCAAATTCAGATTGAATAATAACGCCGTCGGCTCTCTCATAGCTAAGGCGTATATTTCTATTTTGAAAATTATAATCCTGCATTGTATTGAAATAAATTCCGTCCAGCCTCAACACCATTGGATTGTTATGCTTTGCTTTGAAAGATTCTATAAAACAAAGATCGACATCGGCTGGTAAAGAAGGATCAAAAGAGTGCCCCCTTTGTTTCATATACTTTACAAGTTTTGAAGCAAAAGAATTTGGCCCACTATGACTATTGATGTCAACGTTCTCAAAATGGATGTTCATATTCTTTTATATTTTTTCTTATTTCTTATTTTCAAAGCTAAGTTGTGTTGTTCTTCTGCTTTGTTCTTGTCAATATTCAACGGATTTTCCTTATTATATACGTGCATAATATGATCTATATATTTTGCTTTCTCTCCAGACATTTCAAGCAACGGAAGCATGATTGCCTGATCATACGTCATTTTGAAAAATTCACCATTCTCATATTTCAAATCATTTTTATCCAAGTTTTTCCACAATAAGTATTTGAACGTTCTCAGGTGAGAAGCTCGCCACTTATCTTCCCTATATCCGTTAGATTCTATAACTTCTTTGGGATATTCTGATGGCTCAACACCTCGCACACCAAACGGGTGCATGAAATAGCTGCCATAAGTCATTGTACAATCATTTGTTTGATAAACTTCGTTCAACTTAGGGAGAACATCATAACATGACAGCCAATCATCCCCATCCAAAAGAATAATAACATCATCATCCTTCGCTTCAGAGTGTTCAACTGTGTCATGAATATTTCCTAAAGCATATTTTTTTTCTTTATTTTCAATTATTCTAAATCTTTTATCGTCTTTGATTATTTTTTTGGCTAATTCCACAGTGTTGTCGGTAGATATATCGTCGACCAAATAACACGTAAAATTGTCATAATTTTGCATTTTTACACTATTAATACACTTTTCAATCCACCTTTCAGCATTGTAGAAAGGAACCACAATCTTAAAATGCGTATTTTCGTCTAATTTATCTACTTTTGGAATTTCTGGAACGTATTTGAAACACTCTCTCCAGAAAACTTCTGTTCTTTTTTCCATATATTCCAAAATTGTTTTTGGATTTTCAAACCATTTTTCGTCTCTGTGCTGTACATTTTCATTTAGTATTGTTTCGCAACCAAGCAAAGCTGCTTCAATTGTAAACCTAGGGCATGTATCCCTGCCTTTGGGAAAAAATATTATACCTTTTGATTCTGCCAGCTTATCCAACATTTCGTCATAAGGTATGCCATTGACAATTTCATAATCTAATTCGTTATCTTCAGCATATTTGATAGAAGCTTGGAGGCCCTTCACCCATGATGGGTTGCCAGTTATAATCCATTTATCATTCTTCTTTTTGGGATTTTTTTGATACTCTCTAAAATATTCCAAAGACTCACTGGAAAACACCGAACTAAGAACAATATTATTATGTTTAGATAAAAAAGGAAACATTTCCTCATAATGTTTTTTTTGCTTGTGAGACATCCAAAAAGTAGCTTGCGCATTCTTGAGAAAAATAGAAATAATTTTTCCCCTTGTCGAATTATGACAATCGCAATCTTTTTTCTCAACATGTTTATGCAGTTCCGGCAATCTATATTCACAATATTTATAATCATATTCCAAAGTTGCATATTTTATATTTTTTGCAATATAAAAAAGAGCGTTATCCGATAAATTACTAAAATTGCTAAATACCCAAAATTTGTCCTTATTCTGTTCAAGAGTTTTCATGTTGACAGATGAAGAAAATATTTTCCCCACAGGGATCAAAGAATCTTCTATAATTGCATCGGTTGTTAACTCCGCACCGCCGGCATAAAATTCTCTAAAAATATCTGAACAAAATATTATCATCTTGCACTTTCGACTAGTTCTGCGAAAAGATTATCAACTTCTTCTTGTGATGCGCTTGGGATTACAAACTCCTCAATACAAGAAACAAATTTTTCATACATATCTTCTTCTTTGAAGTTTTTCAAAATATGCTTTCTCAAGGTTTCGGCCATTTTCTTATATTTTTTATAATCGCGGACTACCTCCCTGCACTTCATCTTAAAACTTCCCTGTTTTGGATAACACCAGCTAGAGTCCTTGGTCAGTACTGGTTCCCAAACAGCTTCTTTTTGAATTGGCTTGATATCATAATCAACCTTGGCAAAGTAAGCTTTATTTTTTGTTTTCCCTTTTTTGTTTTTCACAGGAACATGTAAAAAATCTAGTTGACCTCCCCATTCCGGGCAAATAACAGGTAAGCCATAATATGCTGCCTCAAATATAGGAAGGCCAAATCCCTCACCGTGGGCAATATTTACCATTGCCTTGACTTTGGGATGTTGAAAAAGAGCCGACATATCACCTTCTGACAAAGTTCCATGAAGAAGATATAATTTACATTTCATGTCTGGATATTTTGTAGCTACATGTTGCTTTAGTTTTTCGTAAGAATGGTGTCTATCAATAATGGAATCATTTTTTAGGTTCATTTTTAAAATGATTCCTACTTCCCTATCATAGAATTCTTCGACTAACCATTCAATAGTTTTTTCTAGATTTTTTCGCGGCGAATATTGTGCCATGATTAGAAAATTGAAATCATAATCAAAATTATATTCCGCATCAGATGGCTCCACTATTCTAACAGGATAATTTACAACGTCCATAGGTATAGTGCATCTAAAATCTTTGACAATTTGACCAGTTTCAGCATTTTGGCCTGAATAGGACGAATTTTTAAATGCACTTTTCGCATGGTTTGAAACAAAAATAATTTTGTTCATGTTGTTTGATTTTTCAATCCATTGGGGGGATATTCTAGTTGTTTCTGTGCCGGCAGTAGCTCCAATATTTACGCGAGCAAGATTTTCAAATTCTTGGGGAATAGTAACTTGAATAGACATATCATATGCCGGCTTCTTATTTTGAGCTATTAGAGTGGACGTTTTTTCAATTTTTCTATCGATCCACTCCCTTTCTTCGTTGTCATCGAAAATCCATCCAGTTTGACCCCAGTTTATATTCTGTACATATATATCAAACTTTTCATGCTGAGATCTCAACGACCTGAGAATAAAACGAGCATGCTCTCCGTAGCCGGACCTGCTCAAGACCGGACCTCTTACAAATACTTTTGTTCTCATTATTATTTAACCTCTAATAATTCCCATGATTTATAATTTTTTCTCGTCTGCCATGAACCATGTTTTTCGTGGACTTTTAACATAATATCCGTCCACTGTTTGTTGAATGTTTCAAAATTATAATTTTTCTCTACATGTTCTCGACCCATTTTTCCCAAATTTTCATATTCTTCAGGCTTATCTTTCCAGAGATTGTACATGAGTTCAAGGGCTTTTACAAAATCTTCTTTAGAAACTCTATCTTCATATATATAAGGAACTTGCTGAGATCCAATCACAGCCTTTGACGATGGTTCAATACCTACACCGAAATATTTTTCACCATCTGTAACCTGTTCTTGCAAGCCGCCGGTCATGTTGACAATAATAGGAGTCTCGCAGGATAAAGACTCCAAAGTCGCCAAGCCAAAACCTTCAGCATCTGAAATATTGACGGTTACGTCCGCGGCATTATATACAGTTGCCAACGCTTCTGGTGGTACTTTTTGCGAAGAAATTCGAATTTGAGACTTGTCCAATTCCAAAGTATCGATAAGCATTGCAAGATCTTGACCGTGAACATCGGTAGGATCTGTGTGCATAACCATTATTGCATTGTCTTTGCCTATATTATCAAGAAACTCTTTATACCACCAAAGAACCGATCCGGTCATTTTGCGACGAGCATTTCTATTATTCCAAAAGACAAAAAATTTATTTTCATTTTCCTCTCCTAGAAGTTGCTCTCTAAGTTCATCTATATTGTCTAATTTTTTGAAAATATCAGTATTGACACTATGTGGCACATATTCGCTATCAACATCAGGTGAAACTTTCTGTACAATGTCATGTGTAACTTTCGAAATTGCCGCGATGAAATCGTTTGATCTGTAAAACTTATTATTGAATTTTGGAAGCGGGTAATTGTCCCATACGTGATAATAAACCATGGGAACTAAAGTTCTGATCTCATGCTCCATGCCCCATAACCATTCATAAAAACGCGGATCCGTCATAAACCAAAGAATATCTGGTCTTTCTGTTCTTAAAACAGATCTTACAACTTCTTCAGTGCCATATCCATCGACTGGATAAATAATCCATTCGTCCTTCCATTCTTCCGTCTGCATTGGGCGATAATCACTATGTTTCATTGCTCCGCCCAGACAAATAAACTTAAATTTTTCAGTTTTCAACAACGCTTCTATCACATATCTGGTTTGCGATCCGACACCTGACGGACTCAAAGGGTGATCACTAATGGTAAGCACTTTTATTTTTTTATCCAATTTTTTTCCCCTTATTTACAATGTATGGTTTTGTAGAATCCACAATTTCTACAGGAAAGTCGATTCTTTATAAAAATATTCTTATCAATATTATACAACGCTTTGTTTAATAAATTAAGCGCATTTTTACTTTTTTTCTGACCAGACGTTACTCTGAATATTTCAACTTGATCTTTTTTTGCAGTCCTTTTCAATAAAGCAAAGTGAGTTTCGACATCTTTTGGATTGATATCATGTTTTTGGGCATAATAATGTTTATAAAGAGTTAGCTGATAAGTTGTCATAGGTTCGGATTTTCTTCTCATATCCCAACCCCAAGAACAAGTTTTCCAATCGACAATGTGATATTTATCGTCTTCAGTTCTAATCACCAAGTCAATAAACCCTTTGAAATCATAATCCTCGTCAGAATATTCTGTAATTGGTTCATATAATTGTTCTTCTGAGGATATTATTTCAAATTTTCCAAAATGTTTTTCAAGATATGGGATTGCCAATGGAGCCAATTTCAAACCTTGTTCAAGCATTTGTTTTAGCAAATTTTCATCCAAATTTACCTTTATTTCTTGAGGCAGAGAATTGAGTTCGCTTATAAATGCTTTTCTGAATTTCTCTGGAGCTTTACTATGATCATATTCTTTAAGAAGAATTTTTTCGCACACCTCATGAATAGCAGATCCGAACGCTGTGTAAGCATTTCCTCTGAACTCTTCTATTTTATCTATATAAGTGAGCTTGTGTTTGTAGGGGCACTCGTTCCATACTTTCAGTGCCGAAAATGATATGTGAGGCATTACGCCTCCTTTCTTTATTTTTTTTGGTATTTAGAGGGTGTTTGTTTTTTTACTTTTCGAGGAACAACAGGCTTTGGCTTATCAACTAATAGCTTGTAAACCCACTTTCCGGAAAGTGAATTATAATTATTTACCTTTGTATTTTTGCCAGAAATCAATTCTCCAACCTTTAATTTAGGATTTTCTTTTACTAGTCTTTTTCTTACATCCCTCTCTGAGAATTGTACTTTTGGCTGTTTGGCTAAACGCCTAGGCGACAATTCAACTATAACCTCAACTATTCCTTTTATTTTATCGACTTTTACTTCAAAATCCATACAATCAATCCTCCAAGCTATCTAAATCATGCAACATTTTTATTTTTTTATAAAGAAGTGGACTTATATTTTTTATATATTTTCTATCTCCAATAAAATATTCTTCAAATCCTTCTGCAAAATATTCGCTCAAAGATGTGGGAGCGTAAGGGCTAGTAAACAAGCCCATCGTATGAGCCGATAACCTATCATACCCAACGTTTTTGTAAAAATAATCATCCATTTCTCTGGAAAAATAAATGTCTTTGAACAGAAGTATGTCAGGATTTTGATCATCTGCTTTCAAAAGATCATATAGGCGCATTCTTTTTCCTAAGAATTCTTTTTCTATAGATCTTTCTGAATATATTTCTTTTTCGTAATATTTTTCTACCGCGTGTCCGACTTCGTGAACAATATCATCAATCAAATCTTCATTATCATCTTGTTCTGGTGTAATATATATAACACCGTCTTTATGTAGGGCATTGATTTCTCTCTCTTCAAATTCTGGAATATTAGTAATATATATTCCGTCAATATTGTAGAAAAAATTCTTTGGTATGTTGTTTTGTATTTTATCTATAACATAGGAAAGTTCAACATTCTCAGGAAGAGGTTGTAAGACATAAACTTTTAGGAAACCATGAATAGAATATTTTTTGGTATTTCTTGTTTTCTTTTTAATATATTCAATTATCATCCTTTTCATTCTTCAAAATTTTCTCCCCTTCTTCAACATCATGCATTGCCTGATGGTATCCTCTAATCCAATTCTCTTCAGCAACTGCCATTAAGAATTCTGGGAATTCCTTTGCCACAGTTTCAACAATCATTCCAACAGTTACATGATCATCTTCAGGTGTATGTTGCTCTCCTGTATAATTTACTAAAAATTGTTTTACTGGAGTATCTATTGCAACATTATTTTCCAATTCAGGATTTTCAAGATCAAGATCTTTTTCATTAATAATTTTTTCTTCTTTTTCTTTCTTCTTTTTAGCCATTAAAATCTCCTTTATAAAGCTTGCTTTAAAGAGTATAGCATAGTATCGTAAAAAAGTAAAGAACTAATTTACAATATATTTGCAGCAAGAGTTGCAACTTTACTTCTTTCGCCTCTTTTTAGAGTTATATGACCTGCTATTTGGGAGTCTTTAAATTTTTCTATTGCGTAAGTTAGTCCATTTGAAGTTTCATCAACATATGCATTATCAATTTGTTCAATATCTCCTGTTAATATAATTTTAGTATTATCTCCAACCCTAGTTATAATTGTTTTCAGTTCATGTCGGCTCAAGTTCTGAGCTTCGTCAATTATCATATAAGCATCAGAAATAGATCTTCCTCTTATATAAGTTATAGCCTCTATTTCAACTGTTCCATTAGTCATGTATTCTTCCATCATAAATTTATCACCGCCCATGAGAAATTGTAAATTATCTCTAATTGGTGCAAGCCAAGGCCTCATTTTTTCTTCCATTGTACCCGGAAGATATCCAATATCTCGCCCCATGGGTTGCACGGGTCTAGATACTATTAGTCTCTTGTATCTTCTTTCATCCAACACTTGTTGCAGTCCCGCCGATATCGCACAAAGAGTTTTTCCGCTTCCCGCTCTTCCTATTAGTGTTACAATAGGGACACTTTCATCTAAAAGAAGATCCATAGCAAAACTTTGTTCTTTATTTCGAGGATTGACAACCCATTCCTTTTCTTTGCCGTCGTATATTCGTTCTAAGGGTACTGCATGCCCTTTAAATCTGCATAATGATGTCTTCTTATCATTTGCGTTAGAAACAAGCATAATGAACTGATTATGATAAAAATTTTCATATTTTTTCTCAATAAAAACATCTTCGTTATTGTAAAAATGATCGATAACTTGATCATCAACCAAATGTTTTCGAAAACCAGTATAAAGCTGAGTTGTGTCGCTGACGATTTTACTAGCTAGATAATCTTCTGCCTGTATCCCTATCGCGTCGCATTTTACTCGCATGTTTATATCACGAGATACTAATATAACTTTTCTTTTTGGTTTTTCTCTTTTTTCTGTCAAAGCAACACATATTATCTGATTATCAGGGCTTCTTTCGTCAAAACCCTCCGGAAGATACTCAGGATTATAAGTTTTGGTGAGAACTAAACCTTTTCCCTTCGCTAATCGCACACCTTTTTGAAGATTTCCTTGGCCTCGAAGTTCATCTAAAATACGAATAATTTTTCTAGCTTGAGCACCAACGCCATCTTGTCTTGTTTTGTGCTTATCAATCTCTTCTAAAACTTTTAAAGGAATTACTATATCGTCTTTTCCAAAGTTTCTGATAGCATCTGCCTCGGTGAGATAAACAGAGGTATCAAGGATATAAGTTTTTTTTGCCATGTTGTTATTGTCCTTTTTCTTTATGACAAATGTATAAATAAATAGTTCATACCTGCGAAAGACTCATTATATCACTAGTTATTATTAGGTGGCGGGAACATGCCTAAAGGAGGTGAACTTTGTAATTAGAACTAGGAGGTAAAATTATGAAAAAATTTGTACTATTGTCATTATTCCTTTTTTCCGCTATTATTTTCAGCGGGTGCTTTTCTCTTGCGCCACAAATTCGAACGGTGTTTCCACGAAATTCTTTTTTATTTGTTGAAAAAAAATCAACTTTTTTTCAATGCAAAACAAATAAATGCTCTATTGTCCACCAAGGTCGGATGACTGGAAGCGCTTCTGTAATTTATCATTCAAATAAAAGTAGTTATATATTGACAGCCGCACACATGATATGGATGGAGCCGATTAGCAATTTCAAAAGAATAATGCTGGAAAGTCAAGGAAAATTGAAAATTGTGTCCACTTACACATTTCAAGATATAACCGGGAGAAAATATAAACTTAAAAAGATAATAAAGTCGGATAAAAAATCTGATTTGGCAATCGTTTCTATAGATAAAGTTAATATTCCAATGCTTCACATTTCCTCTACCGAGCCAAAACTCGGAGAAAAACTTTATAATGTCGCAGCTCCAACGGGATTATTTGGAAAAGACCTAGTTGGTATGTATGAAGGAAGGTATTTGGGGATAATGGTAGATAGAAGTTTTGGCGGACTCCCTATGGCAATTACAGGAATTCCAGTAGCCGGAGGTTCTTCAGGTTCTCCAATTTTGAATTCAGATGGTTATATAGTTGGAATGGTTTCGGCTGTTAGTCGACGATTTCACCATATTTCCATATCTCCCACATGGAAACAACTAAATGATTTTGTAAATAAACATTTGAAAAAGTTTGGATTTGGCTTTTGTATCAACCCGGATCCGCACAAAGATAATTCAGAATATTATATTCCGCAAAGGGATTAATAAAAATAATATTTATTTATAATATCTTTCATTACATGGCTAGAGGAGTTTTCATATTTCTCTATGCCTTGTTCTGGCTTATTATAAGATAAGAATAAGATAGCAAGAATACAGACATAATAAAAAAAACAAAATAAAAATAAAAACAAGCTAATTACATCTCCCACAATATTGATAAATAGGCTTGCAATGGGCTGGTTTCTAGCTTAACAGCCATGCTCTCCTCCCTTCACAAACTCGTTGGAGGAGTTGAGGTTTACATTATACAAACAAAAAAAATCCCTTCATCATTGCAAGCCTATTCATTTTCTTCGAAATAAGAATCCGGATTATAAATCCAATTTATTTTTCTCATTTCAGTTTCTCTTAGACCCAAAAATCTAGCAACTTCTTTTTTTGTCCTAGCGGCAGAAAGAGCATATTTTAGAACTGCATCTTCAACAACATATTTTAAGGATCTCCATATAGGAAGACCATATAGATTTCCTCCAATTGACTTTGATGCAAGTTCGAGTTTAAGTGCTATGACTTCTTCTAAGGAAAGATTATTAAACATGACTTCGAAATTTTCGTTGGATTTCTTTTCTTTTCGAAGTTTTTTAGATATGGAATAATACCGGTTTTTACCAGATATTTTTCTTTTTCTTTTCCAAGACATTTTATCTCAATTCAGCCTCGATTTCAGATTTTTCTTGCTCATATCCGGGAACATCCGTTTCCGGAGCCTCTCCAATTTCAGCTTCATAATTATCCATATTCAAGAGAGCGTTGATCAATAAATAACGGACAAATAATTCTCTATCTACTGGATTGGCCTTTACCCTGTTGAAAGAATTTATAACTTGAGTGTCAATTTCGTTGACGGCATCAGCCGCAAAAGCAGCTCCTGTTTTGTCTTCTCCGGGAAGAGAATCAACTTCGTCTTCTGCTTCTTTTTCCAACTCTTGCTCTATTTCAGCCGCTTCTT
>TARA_R100001594_G_scaffold35205_3_pt1 | contig 63097 bp, 65 predicted proteins | sample TARA_R100001594 | Tara Oceans TARA_R100001594 (sample SAMEA2622752) | marine metagenome | biome: marine biome (ENVO:00000447); feature: marine epipelagic mixed layer (ENVO:xxxxxxxxx); material: "saline water (ENVO:00002010), including plankton (ENVO:xxxxxxxx)" | depth 150 m | reverse complement strand
CCACTCCTCGCCACCATCTTCGTCCATGATCTCGACCTCGTTATTTTCGAGAGCCGTATCAGTTACCAATCCCCAAGTGTTACCATCGAACACTACCTCGCTACCGTTGCAGATGCTTTCCTTAACTGTCATGCTAGTAGTATACCACAATCTCAGGAAACCGCAAGAGAAAAAATGCATTTTTAACAATTTTATTTTCTAATTAAAAGCTTGACTAATTAACAAGACCCCCACCCATTTCTGAGAAATTTTAAGAGGTTTTCTGCGTTAATGTCGCGGGGGGAGCGTTTTCTCAATTTATCACCCCCATTTCTGTGGGGCGTGGGTGTTTTGGGGAGGTGGTTGTATTTATTGTTTAAAAAAAATAATGGCAACATATAATAAAAAAGTGCTGGACGTAATTACACGGTATGTTCCATTAGTGGCAGGAATAATGTATACGGTTGTGGGGGCGGCGTATATTATGAAGAAGGATTTTGGATGGGGTGTGATATGGGTATCGTATGCGACTGCTAATTTTGGGTTAATGGTAGTGGGGAACCAGTGAAACTGGTGTAATATGAGTAAATGAGTCTCTCATACTCCAACACCCCCGTTTACATTGGGGATATAAACACATCCAGTGTGAACACAGGTTTTGCGGTGGGTTCGATAGATTATATACCTGCTCTTAATTCTAATGTTACTTTGGGGGCGTCAGTAAACCCCAAAAGAAACTTGGGAGTTAATGTAGTAGAGAGCGACCAATTTAATTTCGACTCTGCTCTTGAAGCGACTATATCCATTGAGTCTTTAATCCAAAGAGACCTAAGCGAAGGGTTTGGGTTTTTGAGTGGGACTACAGAGGCGCAAGAAGCTTTTGTTCCTATACAGATAGGAGAGAATCTATATAAGAAATGCTACCCCACAGATGTTAGTATAAGTGTGGCTCCCTTTGTTCCCGCGACCATAAGAGCTAATTTTGTTTGTTTGGACCCCCCTACTGGGACAACATTATCTGGAGACAGCAGAACTTTAGTTCAAACCACTGGGATACCAATTAGCGGAGATGACATTATTTATGGGCATACTTGCACTGTAACTAACATGACGGAAGTGGTGGGTAGTGTCCAATCGCAAGTGGATTTTACGAGAAACTACGCCCGAACCCCCGTTTACAATCTAGGGTCAGTCAATGCCTCTAGTATGTTGTTGGATGGCGTAGAAGAAGAGTTGTCTATAACATCTACAGGATTGAGTAATTTTATTGATTTAAGCGGACAATTACTAGCTGGTTCGGTGGGTGTTAGTCTACAAGATAAAGACAGTCTCTTTGATAATGGGGCGTTAGTGGAAATAATGACGATGCCAGTAGGAGCAAGAGTGGTTAATCAAACTTATGGCGTTGCAGGTGGAGAGACTGTGCAAACAAGCGTAACATTAAAAAATATTAAACTGTAATTTACGTGTAAATATAGATAATGGCTCGCAAAGACCTGTCTAATATTGAGTTGACTCCTCATTTTCACCACTCAGTCAAATTTAAAGAGAGAAAATTTAAGTTTACCGCTAAACAAAAGAGATTTCTTAGCATACTTTTAAATTCTTCAGTTAAAATTCTTTTTGTGTCGGGGCCAGCAGGGTCCAGTAAAACCTACATGTCTCTTTATGGCTGTTTGCGCCTTTTGGCGGAAAATTCTGAAAAAGAGTTATTGTATGTAAGGAGTATAGCAGAAAGTGCGGATAAAGGATTGGGAAGCTTACCAGGGGATATAACAGATAAGTTTGATCCATTTTTAATGCCTTTGTATGATAAGTTGGATGAAATAATTTTCGAGGGCGATACAGCCTATTTGAAACAAGTTGGTCGCGTGTCTGCGGTTCCGATAAATTTCCTCCGAGGAGCTAACTGGAACAATAAGCTTATTGTTGCTGACGAAGCTCAGAATTTCACCTTTAAGGAACTGACTACGTTAATAACACGCATAGGAGAAGGAAGCAAGTTAATTATTTGCGGAGACTTCATGCAAAGTGACATTAACGGCAAAACAGGCTTTAGCGAAATGTTTGATTTGTTCTCTGATGATAGTTCTGTGGAGAATGGGATAAGCTCTTTTAAGTTTACTCGGAGTGATATCGTCCGTAGTAAGATTTTAAAATTTATTATTTCTAAATTAGAAACATATAAACCTGTGTAATATCATATGTATATAACCAAGAGCGAACGTCAACGCGACAGCGGCGAACAGCTTATATACTCACAGGACTAAGATCTTGTTTATTTTAGAAAAAGCCCGAATTTAATATATAAATATATAATGAGCCATCTATTTTGTCATAGCTGCGGAAGCAAGCTTTCTTATAGTCATGCCAAACCAAATTTTTGCGGCAAGTGTGGACAGCAATTAAATATGAGTGCGACGGCTAATATCGCTGGCGCGAGATCTACCGTTGAAAAATCAGTGGTCATATCACAAGACGAAACAGATGCGGAGTCGGTTCCTCATATCGAGGATTTTCAGGTTGAATACAGCACCGAAAAAAAATCTGTCACATTAGGTTCATTGCTGGGAGAGCAACGCTCACCCGATAACGAAAAGAGGAGAAGAACTCTCTCAGTTGATGAATTTATTGATGAAAAGAAAAAAGAAGGGTGAGTATACTTACGAGGATTTTTCGGACATCATAGACGCCGCTATAAAAAGGCAACAGTATAAATGGAGGCTAAATGCTGTTAAGTGGTTTGATTTTGAAGACGTATCTCAGATAATAAAATTACACATCGCCAAAAAATGGCACATGTGGGATCAAGAGCGTCCTTTAGAGCCGTGGATAGGTCGTATCATTTCTAATCAGATGCGAAACCTGATTAGGAATCATTATGGGAACTATGTAAAGCCTTGCACTAATTGCAAATTCTCGTTGGGGGATAAGTGTTCTGTGACAAGAACAGGAAGACAAGACTCCACATGCACTCTTTACGCTAAGTGGGAGAAGTCTAAAAAAGCAGGTTTAGAGCTTAAAACACCTTTATCGACCGAAGACTTCCCCAAAGAGGTCCAAGGTAGACCTTACGAAGATTTTGATTTTGATAGTTCTTTGAAAAAACTCAATATCCATATGGAGATTAGATTGAGTCAAGTTCACTACATTGCTTATCGCATGTTGTATTTCGAGGATAAAACAGAAGAAGATGTGGCTCGTTTTATGGGATACAAAATATCAGCACAAAAAAACAAGCTGGGGTATAGGCAAGTAAAGAATCTGAAGAAAAAGTTTCTGGAGATAGCTTTGGAAATCTTGAAAGACCAAGACATTATAGGAAATGGACCTGAGTGAAAAACAAAAACAGTTTTTACGGGAAAACGCAGCTCGGGTTCCAAACTTAATTGATTTGACGAGACAGTGTTTCGAAAGGGAGGACTTAGATGGTCGGTCCCGTGAAGGCAGGGCTGTTAGAAAATTTTTAGCCGATAACGCTATCGAATACCAGACGACAAACCGACCACCCGCCGAAGTGATAGAATTTACCGAGGAGCAAAGAGAATTTATACTAGACCAAGCGGAGAGCGGTTTGTCTTCATTGCATATCGCTAGGATTCTTTTTCCTGATCGTCAAATCAGACCGTTAAGTGCAGAGCAGAGAGCTGTGCTTGCGAAAATCCGCGAAGTAAACCCTGACATTTTGCCATCTCAAGATAGTGGAGCGCTCAATTCATACATTCCTCCGAAGGCTACCTCCCGAATCATCAAGAAAATCAATGATGCTACAGGAATTGGGTTAGAAGAATCTAAAATCAACAGACAAAAACAAATTTGTGTTGAGAAGTTGATGGTTAACCTATCGAATTCAAGATTTCTCAAAATTATTAATAATTACCTCAATGAAGAAGACAGGTTACTGTTTGAGCATGAGTTTATACGTTTGACATGGGATAAACCTGATTTAACAGCTGACGAAATTAATTTATATTTAAATGTTTGTAAGGAGGTAATTAATTTGGAGGTGGTGAGCGCCCACCTTAACAAGTTGAACGATATGTTCGATGTTGCTGACGAACAGGCGGAAATGTCTATACGTCTAGCAGAAATCATAAAAGCTAAGAGTTCGGAGTATCATCAATGCGAGACACGCATTGAAAACCTTACCAAGAAGCTTCAGGGTGATCGCGGGGAGAGAATGAAGAAGATGCAAAAAGAAAACGCTTCGTTTCTTTCTATTGTCCAGCTTTTTCAAGAAGAGGAAGAAAGAAAGACAATGATAAGGATAGCAGAGATGCAAAAAGAAGCAGTCAAAGAAGAGGCCGAAAGATTAGAGGGGATGGCCGAGTGGAAAGCGAGAGTTTTAGGAATTGGTCAACAAGATGTCTTATGATTGTAAAGAGTGTGGGGATTCATTTGATTCTTTAAGGAGTCTACATGCACACATAAAAAAACATGGTAAATACCTTGGGGATTACTATGTGGAGAATTATGCCAGAAAAGATAGGCTAACAGGAGAGCTTATTCCATTTAAGAAATACAAGCAGTATTTCGATAGTGAATTTATCAACAAACGGAACATGAGAAAATGGTGCTCTACAGCACCCGTTGAGGAGGCAAAAGAATTTATTACAAAAAGCTTAAAAGAAAAAATAGAAGCCAAAGGGCTTTCGGGTGGTCCCCCCGCCCTATACCTACAAACATCAAAGCTGCCCGACTTAGAGATATGCAAAGACGTTTTTGGTAGCTACCGCGAAGCTTGTAACCAATTTGGTATGTTGCCCATGCTAGGCAAGCAACTGCCAAATGAATTTAAAAAAGATTACTCAGACACTCCTATTCTTATAGATACGAGAGAGCAAAAGCCTCTTCATTTTAGTAACTCTGAGATTTTGAAGTTGGATGTGGGGGATTACGCAGTGGGGGGAGATTTATATGACTATACATTCGTGGATAGGAAATCATACCAGGACTTCTGTGCTACTGTAACAAATGGTTATAATAGATTTGTAAAAGAGTTAGAAAGATGCAGAACAATGGGCTGCTTCTTATTTATAGTGGTGGAAACAGCATTTGGTGACATGTGGGGAGAAAATCACAGGGGTTACAAAAAGTTCAACCTAGATTATGTGTTTCATAGGATGCGTGAAATCCAAGCTGAGTATTCAGATTGTTCACAATTTGTATTTAGCGGGTCGCGAGAAAAGAGTGAAGAGATCATCCCTAAAATTCTTGTTTTAGGCAAACAGTTATGGGAAGTGGACGTTCAATACTTCTGGAATAAACAACTTAAAAAAAATGGCTTGGAAAGAAGGAAAGCAAAAGCTCCACCGAGAGCACAAGGATATAAACCAACTAATTCTAGGCAAAGAGGGATATTTAGAGGAAACTGAAGCGAAAGTATTGCTTTATAAATTTCTAAAAGAAAATCCTTCATTTGCTTGTGAATTGTTTACTGGTGTTAAGTTATTCCCGTTTCAGCATATGGCTATTAAGGCTATGATGGAGTCCGACTACTTCTTGGGCATATGGAGTCGGGGGATGTCTAAAAGCTTCTCTACAGGCATTTTCGCGCTTCTAGACGCCATTCTAAATCAGGGGGTTCAGATAGGAATTTTGTCTAAGTCGTTTCGACAGTCTAAAATGATCTTCAAGAAAATTGAGGATATCTCAAAAAGCCCTAAAGCGACCTTCTTCTCTCAATGTATTACAAGAGTCTCTAAAATGAACGATGAGTGGATTATGGAGATCGGTCAAAGTAGTATACGAGCTTTGCCTTTGGGGGATGGTGAAAAACTCAGGGGGTTTCGTTTCCAGCGCATGATTATTGATGAGTTGCTGCTGATGCCTGAAAAGATTTATAACGAGGTTATTATTCCTTTCTTATCTGTGGTGGAGAATCCTACTGAGCGCCAAGAGGTTTACGATCTAGAAACCCAGATGATTGAAAAGGGTAAAATGAAAGAGGAAGATAGAAGAAAGTGGCCGAACAACAAAATTATTGGCTTGTCATCTGCCTCATACAAATTCGAATACCTTTATAAGATATATCAACAATATGAAAACCTCATTCTTAACGAAAACAAGCAGGATGGGGCGCATAGGACTATTATGCACTTTAGCTACGATTGTGCGCCCGAACAGCTCTATGACCAAAATCTAATTAGCCAGTCTAAAGCGACCATGAGCGACTCTCAGTTCGAAAGGGAATTTGGCGCTATATTTACAGACGACAGTTCAGGATATTTTAAAGTAAGTAAGATGGCAGCTTGCACAATACCAGACGGAGACGGTCAATGCGTCGAGGTGGTGGGCAACCCAAAAGATGAATATATTTTAGCTTTTGACCCCTCATGGTCTGAAAGCGAAAGTTCTGATGATTTTGCCATGCTGCTTATAAAGCTTAATAGGGACACAAGAAAGGGAACTGTTGTCCACAGTTATGCTTTATCAGGGGCTAATCTAAAAACCCATATAAAATATCTAGCCTACCTCTTAACCCACTTCAACATAGTAGCTATTGTGGGTGATTACAATGGAGGAGTTCAATTTATAAACTCTTGCAATGAGAGTGATATATTTAAAAAAATAAATATTAAGCTGGGTGTTATAGAGGCGAATTTAGATAAAGCTCAAGATTATGAAAAAGACCTTCGTAAGATAAAACACCAATATAACCAAAGCGAAAAAAACATTGTGTTTTTAAGGAAGCCTACTTCCGCGTGGATTAGAATAGCGAATGAGTCGTTACAATCTGCTTTCGATCATAAAAGAATATTTTTTGCAGGAGCCGCAATGAATGATGATTACAATATTCAGCGCAAAGCAAGGGTTCCTATTAAAGATTTAAAATTCCTTAGAAATGATCCTAACGAAAAGGGCGGGGCGGGGGCGCGAATGATTGATTTTGTGGAGCACCAGAAAGATATGATGGACTTAATAAAAGTCCAATGTGCTCTTATACAAATTACTACTTCTTTACAGGGAACACAAAGTTTTGATCTCCCCCCTAACTTGCGGAAACAAAAAGGTGCTGATAAGGCTAGAAAAGACTCCTACTCTGCCTTAGTTTTGGGGAATTGGGCGATGAATGTTTTTTATGATATGGAATCCGATGATGTGGGAAATGTGCAAACCACCTTTACTCCAATGTTCATTTCTTAACTTTTAAAAGTTGAAAGTTAACTTTGGGGTGTAATATGAACTACATTCCATGTCTAAAAGAAAATATACCAAGCGTTCAGAATATTGGAAGCAATTTGACCCGAATGAGCATCCTTCCCTCCCTCCTAATTCGGAAGTCACACCCGAGCTTTTAGGGGAGCCCTTTTACACCTCGACGGCTTCCTTTGATTTTGTTTCAAACGCTAGGAGGCAAGCCCTTACCGATCAAAGCTATAAGGGTTCCCGAACTAATAGAGTAGCTTTTAACAATCCAAAAGATAGATTTTCTAGCATCAGGGTCGGGTTGCTGCCATATGAGTATGCCTCGGATGGAGTTACGGCTAGGGATGCTATCGAGTTATGTCAAAAAGCTTACGCTAATGTAGCTGTTTTTAGAAACGCTATAGATATAATGTCAGAATTCACCAACACTGACATCTATCTTGAGGGGGGTAGCCGTAAAAGTAGAGAGTTCTTTTACGAGTGGTTTAAAAGGATTAATCTTATTAGCCTTAAAGATCAATATTTTCGCGAATATTACAGAAGTGGAAACATTTTTCTTTATAGAATAGACGGGAAATTTAAAGCTCAAGATTATGCTAAGATTATAAATCAAGTAGGGGCGATAGGTGAGTCCACTAATAAAATTCCATTACGCTATGTTTTGCTTAATCCTTTTGATGTGGTAGCTAAAAGAGCTACGACTTTTAGTTATAGTGGAGCCTATCAGAAAGTTTTATCTGAATACGAAATAGCGAGGCTTGCGAGCCCACAAACGGATGAAGATTTGGCTATTTTCCAAGGATTAACACCAGAAACCCAAGAACAGATACAAGATGGGTCTTATTCGGGGAGGGGCATCCATATGGATTTAGATCCACAAAGGCTATCGTATTCGTTTTACAAGAAGCAAGATTACGAACCTTTTTCTATTCCTTTTGGCTTTCCCGTTTTAGAAGATATAAATGCCAAGCTGGAATTAAAGAAAATGGATCAGGCTATTACCCGCACGGTAGAAAATGTTATCTTGCTTATAACTATGGGTGCTGATCCAGAAAAAGGGGGAATCAATCCCAATAACATGGCGGCGATGCAAAACCTTTTCAAAAATGAGAGTGTGGGGCGCGTATTGGTTTCAGATTATACCACCAAGGCTGAGTTTATAATCCCCGAGCTAAACTTGGTTCTGGGACCAGAAAAATATCAAATACTTAATGACGATATTAAACAAGGCTTGCAAAACATTGTGGTGGGAGAAGAGAAGTTTAACTCCACTCAGGTAAAGGCACAAATCTTTATTGATCGTTTGCAAGAATCTCGTTATGGATTTTTAAATGATTTTCTTAATCGTGAAATAAAAAGAATAGCGAAAGAGCTGGGTTTAAGGTCTTGGCCAGAGGCTAAAATGAAAGATATTGACATGAGGGATGAAGTTCAGCTTATGAGAGCGTCTACTCGTTTAATGGAGCTGGGAATTATTACTCCTAAGCAGGGTATGGAAATGTTCCATAATGGTCGTTTTCCAGAGCCTGATGATCTCAACGATGCTCAAAAGGACTTCTTGGAAGAGAGGGAACAAGGTTACTATAACCCTATAGTCGGGGGGGTTCCTGTGGTCGCTCCTGCTGGCGGTAGCGGGAATGGCCCCCGCAAAGAAGCAGGAAGGCCAGAGGGGACAACAGATATTCCGCTTGCGAACGCAAAGTATTCTAGAGCTAATATTCAAAAAACTATCTATGATATTGATAACTTGATCTTCGAAGGTAAAGCTAAATTAATTGAAAAATTAAAAGCAAAAGAATTAACAAGTGATCAAGAAGAAATGGTGAGTAGTCTGTGTGAATCTATTGTTTGCTCGCAGCCCAAAGAATATTGGGGAGAAACGCTGCAATCATGTGTAAAGGATTTTAACGAAATTGAGAATTTAGAAACTTTGAAGGAAGTTTTAAACATCTCTGCCGAACATAGCTTGGAAGCATATCCAGCAGCAATTTTATATCATAGCCATGAAAAAGAAGCTTAAATCCAATTATTCAATTAACGAAGACTCAGTTGAAGTCTCTATAACTAAAGAAGCGGAGGCTGGTTACGGCAAGCCTTACCCCGAGCTTCAAGAGGAAAAGAGAGAAATTACCTTAGATCAAGACAAAAGAGATAAGCAAGAGTTGCATCATGAGACGTTGAAAGAAATGTTAAAACATCACGAAGATGCCGTAAAAAATGTTAAAGCTGAGATCGCTGCCCTCGAAAAAGACATGAGGGAGGACAAAGGAGATATTCGCAGAGAGGCTGATGCTGCCGAAAAAACCAAGAAGCAGTGGGACAAAATTGATAAGAAAGAGCTAAAGCAAGACACTAAAAAGCAGAAAGAGGAGCATGAAGAGGACGCTATCGAGGATGACAAGAGCAAAATCAAAAAATTAAACAAAGGTAAGCCTTCCGAGAAAAAAGAAGCGGAAAAAAAAGCTCTCAAGAAAGACATCCAATACGATAAAAAGTCAAAAAAGAGCTATGCTCAGATGTTGATTGATATTGCTGCTGAAAGATTTGGCGGGAAAAAACGCAGCGCTTTAAAGGATAGTGATTTTCTTGATCCCAAGAGGCGCTCTTTTCCTGTGATGTCTGCTCAAGATGTGAAAGACGCTGTTAGTAGCTGGGGTCGTTATAAAGGCTCAATGACTTTTGATGAGTTTAAAGCTAAATTAATCCGTAGAGCCAAGAAAATTGGAGCCGAAAGCGCTCTTCCCAAGAGTTGGACTAATAAAAAGTGACATGGATTATAAATACACCACCACTTTTGAATCCCCCCTTTTGGCTTGCGAGATTAATGAATCTTCATTGATTTCCAAGGCGTCTTTAGAGACTTTAGCCCCGCTTGTTCCTTCTGATATTGATTACGAAAGTAATATAGATTTACTTGGAGTAGCCTTTAATGCGGCAGTAGTAAACAAATTTAACAAAAACGGGGATGGTATGGACGCGGCTACAGCCGTGGAATATACAAATAACTTTATTCATAAACCCACCAATATCGAACACGACAAGAATAAGATCGTGGGTCATATCGCAGCTGCGGGTTATAGTGAATTTGGGTCTAATAAATTATTAAGCGCAGAACAAGCTAAAAAGACTACAGGGCCATTTAATATCGCTCTGGGTGCCGTTCTTTATAAAACAGTTAATGAAAATTTTACTACTCTCGTAGAAAAATCTCTCGATCCCAATGACGCTGCTTTTGAAAAGGTGTCCGCTAGTTGGGAAGTAGGTTTCAATAACTATGTTTTGGCGGTGGGAAGCGATATGTTGAGTGAGGCTAGAATCGTTTCCGATCCTGATGAAATTTTAGAATTACAAGGGTTTTTAAGGAGTTGTGGTGGTAATGGCACAACCGATGATGGGGAAAGTGTTCACAGGTTGATTGTTGGGGATATTTATCCCTTGGGTATTGCATATACTCTTAATCCTGCTGCCCAAGTAAAAGGTCTCTATAGTCAAATACCTAAAAAGTCCCATGTTTTTATAAATGATAAAAGGGATAAAATTTCACAAAATAATAATTTAAATGTAAACAACGAAAAGAACTTTATCGACATGGAAATGGAAAAGACTCTGAACGAACTTAAAGAACTTCTAATTGAGAAGAAATTCTCTAAAGAAGCAGTCGCCTCAATGACTGATACTTTTGACCAAGCTATCCGAGAGCGGGATGAACAATACCGCAAGGATATTGAGGAACAAAGGCTCGCCAAAGAGGGCGTAACGAAGGAATACGAGGAACTGAAGTCCTCCGTTTCTGAGTTGGAAGAAAAACTTAATTCCGCTAATGAGCGGATTTTAGTTTTTGAAAAAGAAAAGAAAGCTGAAGAGGCGGTTGCATCTTTCAATGAGCGTATGGACAAGCTGGACGAAAAGTTTGAACTTGACGACGAAGATCGCGGGTTTCTTGCTACTGAGCTTAAGACTGTGGAAAGCGACGAGGATTATGAGTCCTTTGCGTCCAAATTAGAAGTTCTTTGGAAGCATAAGAACAAAGAGGTTCAAGCAGAGTTTGATGCTCAAATCCAAGCACGGATTGACGAAGAGGTCGCCAAGAGGGTTTCTACAGCTTCTACCGAAGAGGTGAAGATCGAAGAGGCCCTTGATAGCGCCGAGCAAACTGACCCAGCTGTTTCTAATGCTAACGAAGCTGTGGCGTCAGAGAAATCTAGCTTCCGCGATAAATTTAAAGCCGCGTTTTCCCGCGACAATATTGAAATTTCTTAAAAAACTAAACACAAAACATTATGTCTTTACGAATTCTACCATTCAGACAATATTCTGACCATGATGTCGTGAACCTTTATGCACTGGAAAGTGATGACGTTCTCGATAGCACTACTGGATCAGGCGGCGGCGATGCTGGCGTCTTTGTGACAGTATCCGCAGGTAACTTCGATGATGATCCGATTACTTACCAAACAAACGCTTATCTGGGTGACACCAGCTATCCGTTTCTTGGGACTACGGAGATGTATCCTCAAGCTAACCTGAAGGTGACGGGCGCTGGATCTGGAGTTATCCCCTTGGGAATTACTCTCTTCCAGACTGCAAAAAATGACGAGAACGGCGAAAAGCTTCTCTATCATCCAACCAAGCAAACTGAGCTACAGGCGATGCTTCCAGGGCAAGCTGTTCCTATTGCGACTAAAGGAGTCTTTACTTTAAGCAAGGACGCTATCGCGGGAGAAGCTTTACACGCTGATTTGGGTCTCGGAAGCGGAATCAGGATTGCGGACGCAACTGCTGATGTCGGCCAAATTACTGGCTGTCTTCCCACTCATGATAACGCTTTTGGAACCGTTCTTGGAACGGGCAATCGCGCTAACGTTGGAATAACCACTGACCAGTTCTCTGGCGATTACATCGTCGTGAAGATTGATTGCTAATTTGAAAGGACTTTATAATCATGAAAATTACTTTAAAAAGAACTCCAGAACAAGTCGAGCTTGTAAAAGCTATGGCTTCGCGGAATCGCGCTGTTGCTTATGAAGCGCAGGTAGCTCTTGCTGAATTCATCGGACCAGTTTTGGCCGAGGTTCTCAATAATGCTCCTACCGTAAGCAACCTGTTCCAGTCTCTTCAGTTTGATGCTGATGACAACCCCAGCATTCCGCTGGATCTCTACTACAACATCGCTGACGAAGATTACGTTAGGGTGTGGACTCAGAGCCACGCAGGGGGTCTCCCCAGTAACCAAGTATTGCCTACCGCTTCTGAATTGAAGCTGGCTACTTACAGCCTTGATACTGCGGTCGATTTTGATCGTCGTTACGCTGCTAAGAGCCGCATGGACGTTGTGAGCAAGACTTTCACTCGGGTGGCACAAGAGATTCTTCTTAAGCAGGAGCGCACTTCCGCGACTCTTCTTATGACTTCTCTCCAAGGGGCAGCGATTAAAACTTCGCCTAACTTCGAACAGAAGCAGGTTTTCCGTGGAGCGCTTGCTGGGTCTCTCCTTCTTGACGATATTAACAATCTGTTTACTCTTGGTAAGCGTATCAACAGTTCGTGGATTGCAGGAACTGCCACTACTCGCACTAGGGGGATTACCGATCTGATCGTTTCTCCTGAGATTGTGGGAAGTATCCGCGCTATGGCTTACAATCCTGTCAACACCCGTGGTGGTGATGGTGCGGGAGCCGCAGGAGATGCTACAACTGCTAATCCTATCGCAGCTACTGATGAGCTTCGCAACTCAATCTTCAACAATGCAGGTTTGACTAGCTTCATGGGTCTTAACATCTTGGAATATCAGGAGATGGGGCAGGGCCAGAAGTTCAACACTATTTTCGACACGGCGGCAGGTGGCACTACTTGGGACACCTTTGGTGACGCTGCTGGTGCTGGTGCTGCTGCTTTCAACGGTGATAACGAGGAAATCGTTGTTGGTGTTGATCGCAGTCGCGATTCACTTATCCGCGCCGTTGCTACGGACGCTGAAAGCGGAAGCGAGTTCAACCTGATCGCTGATGATCAGTATAGCATCCGTCAGAACAAGATCGGCTACTTCGGCTCTGTCGAAGAGGGCCGTGTGGTTCTCGATAACCGTGTTCTTATGGGAGTTATTTGCTAATCAAAACCCTATATAAATTTAAAGCCGCTCTTTCGGGAGCGGCTTTTTTTTGTGCAATTTTTGCTATAAGTGTATATAATAGATATGGCTAAGAAGAAAGCAGCTAAGAAAAAAGCCCCCTTTAAAGAGGTAACCACAGGTCAAGAACAGCCTGTTAAAAAGGGACTTATTGAGGAATTGGAAGAGCTTAAGGAGAAGGGGGAGACGAGCACCGCCCGATATCAAGAACTATTGAAAGAGGTGGAAGTTATTTTCGGCACAGGTGAAACCAATACGTTTGGGACTAATGATATAAACGTCCTTAAAGAAAGGCTTAATAAAATGAGCAAAGCTGATCTTCAAGAGTTCTCTAGGAAGGTGGGAGTAAATCCCTATTATGACAGGGGGATTGTCTTAGATAATATTATTAAAGAATTTAATCGTTATCAAAGTCGTGGTAATATTCACACAGCCCCCCAAGCTGTTCCTGCTTTAGAATTAGATCCTGATAATCCAAAGCATAAAGATCTTCTAGATTGGTTAAATAGCTAAATAGTGTGTAATACATTATATGGCCACCGTATTAGAAGATCTCGCTTCAGGAATTGTAGTCACCGAATTTGACGGAGATACAGGTATAGCAACTGTGGCTAATGTTAGTGGCTGGCTTTACGAAAACCTCGGCCAAGTTAACACTTATTTATATACTGATTTTAGCGGAGCTGGCGCTAGTGGCACTTATGGCGCAATGGATATAGAGGCTCAAAATGTCCTCAAAGAACTCTACCTTTGTAATTACTATAATAAGCAAGCGAGAAACGCCCTCAGAGGCATCGCGACCTCTACGGTTAGTGGAGATAACATTTTGTCTTTAAAGGACGGAGAAAGCTCTGTGACGTTCGTTAACCGCAATGAGGTGTCGAAGGTCTACAGGGGGCTCGCAAGCGATTGTATGGAGAAGGTGACGCGATTAGCGGCTCAATACAATATCTATCAGGCGCAGCCGCGCCAGCTAGGAGGTATAGACGCAAGCGGGTATGCAACAAGTTATCCTAATCCCTATTAAAGTGATTAGAGAGAGTCTTGGATAGCTTTTTTATTCTTAAGATATTCAGCGCGAAGAGCTTTTTCGTTTTTGGGAGAAGCTTTCCTGTCAGCGACGAATTTCTTTTTTAACTCTCCAAGGGTGAGAGGAGCAGCAGCCTTAGGTTGAGGGGTTTCCTTTTTAGGAGCGGGGGCCTCTTTTTTAGGCTCTTTTTTAGGCTCGTTTTTTTTAGCGCGAGTAGTCTTTTTAGAAGAAGGCATGATTAAAAGTGGTTTGGTGCTTCATCAAAAATAGCCCCTATAAGAATCCCTACATCAGAGGTATATTCGATCCCAAAATGAGCGGCGGCTTCTTTCATGAAGTTTGGGTTTTCAAAATGTTTATTAACGTGGAAATATACCTCTTCAAGATTAGTCCATGGGGGAGTCCAAGAGGAAGATGGTGCCGTGACAGAGGCTTTCTCTGCCACGACTTTTTTCTTCGGAGATTCTTCTTTCTTAGGAGATTCTTCTTTTTTGCTAGGCTTACCCCAGCTGTGATGTTTAGAACTCATGAAAAGTTATCTTAGTTTGTTAGTGGAGGATCAAAAACTTTACCAGTTCCAGCGCCACTAAGGTATACTCCGTCATCAAGATCTTCAGGACCACCGATTTGAGTGGAAAATGTAAGGTCAACAGACTTATTAGCTCCTATGCTAGAACTCCAGCTTTCGCTTTCAACCAAAGCTCCTGAGAAGCCCCAGATTAACGCATCAGCGCCATTTTCGTCTTTCATGGTGATCGTCACATTCCGTTCGGCAGCGTTCAGTTGACTCGCAAGGTTAACTGCGTCAGTTTCGTTCATAAGAGCACTGACACTAAGAGTGGAAACCACGGGGAAATCCACAGTTCGTGCAAATGCGAAGGTGCTTCCTAAGCGATCCAGAGGAGTTCTGGAAAGAGGAATCGAAATAGTCGCACTTTGAACGTGGATTCCTGTAGTCGCACTAAGATCAGAAATAGTTTCGCCGTCGAATCCAGTAAGATCTAAGGTAATATCTCCTGGGCGCAATGCCTTAATTGTTTGGCCTGAGGCGTCCGATTTTCCATCAGGCAAGGTAACATTGTTGGAGGTAAACTCCGATCCGTCCGATTGGTTAACAGCTGGGCTTTTGATTGCGTTACCCACCGAAGAGCGAACGTTAGCACCTTCCATGGAAACAGAGGCGGTCGGAAGTGATCCTACAGATAGATCAATAGAATAGTCAGTAAGATAACAATTACCGATACCGATAACTTTATCTAAGTGGTCAAAACTTTCTAACTTGTTTAAGTCTACTCCAGCAGGAGTTGTGGCGACGTAAACATTCACTCCAGATCCTTCACTAAGGTGGCCTGAGGCGAAGTTACCTTGCGGCTGGGTCGCAAGATCCCCAGTCCCTGTCTCAACGAAGAAGTCTAAAGCTCTTTCATTGAAGCCATCCGTAAGGTAATATGAAAAATCAACATTAACTGTCGGTGGTTCAAGAACCAAGGAATCAATACGGGCGAGTTCGCCGTATTGGTTTACGTCTTGACGGTTGATCGTATAACTGTAGTTAGCACTTTGTATGCGCGTCAGTTGTTCATGATCGCCCGATCCTGTGTCTGAGGCGTCCCTACTCACATACAGACCCTCTGATTGGTAAATTACTCTATTTCTGCTGGCCATGATAAAAGATTCTTTCCTTTGTTTACAGTTTTATTATTAAAATGTGAAATTACTCAAAGCGATACCTGTATTTTACGATATCAAAATCAATAAATCCTATATATAGCTCGTTGGCTAATAACTTTCTGGTTCTGTCAGTTAATTTCGAAGTCGTCACTTTATTAATTATAAATTTATTGGTTCCAGTATAGCCTGTGTAGGAATATTCCCCATCTTTTAGGTCTCCGAGTTCCGTAATAGGATAACCACTCATAGGAATATCCGTTAAAGTTTCGTCAACCGAATCCATAAAAATAGACAACACTCCATCCAATTGGTATGTGTCTTCTGCAAGAATTACCGCGTTGGCGCTAATATTAGTGCTTTGCAGCCCACCCAAAGCAAGAGGGCTGTTTTGTCCGACCGTGGTAGAAAGGAAGATCGCGGGGACTACATCGTCATAGGGTTCAATATAAGTTTCTGGTCCTGATGGCAAGCGAGAGTTGACTGTGTATTTGTTTTCTACGATTAAATCGTCTTCAGTGTCATTGGTGAGATAAACACTAAAATCCTTAACCGCGAACTCTCCTGTAACCGTAGAATCGGTAGCGCCTCCCGATATTAGCGCTCTACCATTGTCAAAATCAAAAACAACTCCACTAGGTCTCCCCAAAGAATTCCCATCTATGTAAACGCCTGTAGGGATAGTCGCTCCTGTGATAGAGGAGTCTGTGACCCATTGCTTATAAGGGCTTCCGTATGCCACATAAGCGCTGTCGAGTCGGGGGTCAGAATAATAATAAAAACTTCCTGTTTTATTGCTATACGCCTCTCCTTTTTTTAATAAAAAATTATCAAACCAAAGGAAAAACGAAGTGGTTACTTTGTGCTGGAATTGCTCAATCATTTTAGTTCTTCAAACTTTTTTTTGTATTTGCGTAGAAACGCAGAGATGTAAGGGGTGTTTTGAAATTTACCGCCCCTCACCTTTACACTGGTTTGAATAGCCGCGCCTGATCTGCCCTTATTTTTTCTCAACAAGTGACCTAAACCTGAAAGTCCGATCTCAATCCCTTGTGCCCAACTCCGTCCTGTCGCCCAAGGAAGAGGGGTTATAGCAAAAATATCTTCGGGGAGAGGTAAATTAACTTTAAAGTTCACCCCCAAGCTTGTGGTGGGGTTTTTTATGTCTGATCCATATTCCAGCCTTAGGCTTTCGAGAAGGGTTAAAATAGGGGTTATTGGGTCAGACCCTTGATCAAAACCAATAAAAGCAAAGAGATTGCTTACTCCTCCGAGGGTTCCGCTAATGTTGGTGCCTCCAGCTCCCGCCATAATTTCTTGTGTTACGGGGTGAGCCAGAAACTCACTTATCATTTCTTGCTTAATTTCTTTAAATTTTTTTCTAGCCTCTTTCTCTAGCCCTTTTCTGGTTAGTTTGGGGGTTTGGCGTTGAAGAGCTAAAACAACATCTGGTTCTAAAAAGGCCATTTTTAACTTACAGGGCTGAGAACGAAGGTGTAAAATTGATTAGAGGTAAACCCGCGTGGTTTTCCATCGCTTTCAATAATAAATTTTGTGCCGTCAAATTCAACCCTACGCGATTCGTTTAGGTAATCATACGCGGCTTCTTTAACTACAATTCTTACAGTGCCGTCAGGGACAACCACTTTGTTTTGAGTCCCTGCTTGTTCTGAGGGTCCGTCATCAGTAAGGTAAGAAGTATCCATGTTGTCATAGTAGATTCTCGCTTCAAAAGTCTGCGAGACAGTGGTATACTCTACGGGGCTATTAGATCCTGTATTGGTTCTTTTGTATAAGGAATTCCAAGAGTCGCTAGAAGCGATGAGGGTCTTTTTGGCCGTTTTGTATACAGTAATAGTTCTAGCGAAAGTGGTGTGGAGCGTATCCGCCAAATTCTGAACTTTTGCAATTTGGTCTGCTGATAAAAATCCTGCCATATTGATTTTTACACTTTTATTTATATAATAAGATAGGTTTAAGGTATGGACGCTAAAAAAAATTTGCTTAAGACCTCTAATACTGAGGTTTCTAGGATCTATAAAACAATGTTAATAATGTTGGAAGACATGAAAATGGATCATGATTTCCATTATGCTAAACTATATGAACAAATCCCAAAGGAATATCACCCCGTGATTGACACGGCTAACCACTTTACCCCAGAAAAGGTAAATTGGGTCCGAAAAAGAATTTTAGATGTAGGCAACGAATCAATTAGAAATATTAATTCTTGTTTAGATAATTATACTGTAAGATTTGTTTTTAACTAAGGAATAAGGATATGGAATTTAAAGAATTATACGCATTTACCGTCGATGAGGAAAGGGAGGTGGAAAAAAGCCACACTCGCAAAAATAAGAAAACGGGAGAAGAAACCACTGTGACCAAAAAAGTCAAGGAGGCTACTCCTGTCCAAGTTCGTTTGAAACGCCCGTCTCGGAGGGAATTAGAAGACGCGGAGCTGGAATATTCTGTTGAAATGAGTCGTTGTGTTAAGCGGGGTATTTTGACAAAAGCGATGCTATACAAAAAATATAGCGATACGGGTGGGGTATGGAGCGAAGACGACGCCAAAGATTATGGTAAACTCTATAAAGAAATTTTTGACATCCAAAATGAATATGCTCGGTTGGAGACGGTAGACAAAAAAACCGAAAAACAAAAGAAGAAAATAGAGGATCTTAAGGAAAAATTAGCTTCTGCAAGGAGAAAAATTGTAGATGCGGAATCAGCAATGCAATCTCTATTCGATCACACTGCTGATGTAAAAGCTCAAAATCGTCTTTTGCTCTGGTATACTTTAATGTTAACGCATATTCAGAAAGAGGAAGACGAAGATCCTGTTCCTTATTTTAAGGGTGATGATTTTGATCAAAAAGTGGAAGACTACTACTTAAAAGAAGACGCCTCTGATGACTTTTATCTTGCTGTGGTTAAAAAGGTCACCACCATTTTAGCTTTTTGGTTCTTTAACCAAGCCTCCACACCTGATGAGTTTAACAATCTCATTGAACAGGTGGAAAAAGGTGAGCTTTGAAAGATGAATTCTATATTTCTTTAGTAGGAGAGGCTTTCGATGGATATAGCGAAATTCTTTTAGATGATAAACCTGCTTATATTAAGCATGTGAGTCTTCAAGATCAAAGACATCTGCATAAGTATTACGAAAAATATAAAACACTAGCTTTATCTAAAGGATTAGAGACAGAAAAAGAAAGAACGGCTTATGTTATAGAAGAGGGAATTTGGACTCAAGAAGACGATTTTAAAATATCTTCTCTAGAGCTTGAGATAGAAAATCTTAAAAAAACCCAAACTCAGCTTCCGCTTCCTTCACAGCGCGAAGAAATGGGGAATACTATTGCTGAAAGATCCGCTGAGTTGGCTGAATTGACAAAGGATAGAAGAGAAGTGATAGGCAAAACTGCGGAAGAATACGCCATGTCAAGAAGCGGGGATGAAGTTTTAAGATTTTTATTGTTTAAAGACAAAAAATTAACTGAAAATTTATACACAGAAAAGGAGTTCGGGGAGCTAGAGGCGTGGGAGGTAGCTAAAATTAATTTGTTTCAAAGCCAAATAGGTGAACGTTTTTCTGATGCAAAAATTCAAGAAGCGGTATTGAGGCCGTTTTTTAGCATGTATTTATCTTTATGCGAAAACGTAGGGGCTTTTTACAGCAAGCCTATTACCGCTTTGAGTATCTATCAATTGCGAGTGGTTCTTTTTGGTAGAATGTTTTTTAATATTTTCCAAAACACCGACGATATTCCTGATAATATCAAACAAGACCCCGAAAAACTTCTAGCTTTCTCAGAAAGCCAGAACAATAAAGACAAGAGAAAAACGGGGATAAGGGAAGACGCTGATGCATCTATGGTTTTTGGGGCAACAGCAGAAGATATGAAAACCTTGGATGCTCCACAAGGTAACGAAGAATTATCCGCAGAAGCCGAGAAGCATGGAGGTCAGCTGAATATGGAACAAATGATGAGATTAGCTGGGCATGATGTGTAAATCTTTGTGTAAACAATACAAAGGTTTACGGTTATGCCATTAAGAGTTCCAGCAGTAGTAACAGGATTAGAGGCCAGCATTGAAGCTCAAGCCAAAAAAGCGGGTCGGAATCTTAAGTTAAATTTAGGCACTAGCGCCAAAAGCATCGAAGGTTTATCTCAACCTTTGGGACGCATTACTGGAAAGGCAGACCAGTTTACCAAGTCAATGGAAGCGGCCAACGCAAGGGTGTTGGCTTTCGGTGCTTCTGTGGGCGTCCTGTCCGCTGTCACCCAAGGCTTTAAAGAATTGGTAACTACTACCATTCAAGTAGAGAAACAACTAGCGAGTATTAACAGCATCTTAAGAGTAAGTAATGAGCAACTGGCTGGCTTTAAAAAAACAATTTTTGCAGTAGCGAGAGACACCGAGCAATCATTTGATACGGTTGCTACGGCGGCATTAGAATTAAGCCGCCAAGGATTAAAGGCTGAAGAGGTCGTAAAGAGATTAAATGATGCTATGATATTAAGCCGTTTATCGGGACTTGGAGCATCTGAAGCGGTGGCTGGTTTAACTGCGGCTATTAACTCTTTTGGTAAAGATACGACAACAAGCACGGAGGTGTTAAACAAACTCTCTGCCGCATCTATTAAGGCCGCTGTTTCCGAAAGAGACCTAATTGAAGGTATTAAGCGATCAGGTTCGGTAGCAATTCAGGCGGGTGTGAGTCTGGACGAATTGGTCGGCGTAATTAGTGCAGTCCAAGAGAAAACTGCGCGGGGTGGAGCTGTTATCGGTAACTCGTTTAAAACTATTTTTACTCGTATTCAGAGTCTTGACAAACTTAAGACTATGCAAGATCTGGGGGTTCAAGTAACAGATGCCTCGGGAGCCGTATTAAGTGGAACTAAACTCATACAAAACTTAGCGAGGACTATAGAAACGCTGCCCGATGCTAAAAAGCTGCAAATAGCAGAGAATTTGGTGGGTAAATTTCAAATTGCTCCCTTCTTGGCTATCCTTGATGATTATAATTCCAAAACATCTAAGGCTATTGAAATAACAGATGTAGCCGCGAATGCGACAAATGAAGCTTACACACGAAATGTGGCTTTAAACAAAACACTGTCGGCGGCTATTAATGAGGCTAATGTAAATCTTAAAGAGTTAGCCGAGACTCTTGGCAGCATTGGAATTACTGACAGTTTAAAAGGTGTTTTGGGTTTCTTTAATACCTTAGTAACAAATATTAAAGAGCTTTTAGAAGGAGAGGGTATTGGCTCAGATTTTGCCAAAGGAATTGTTAAAGGTATCGGCGGGGTGTTGGCTGGACCTGGGCTTGCTATTTTTGGGGCTATTATAGCCAAGTTAACTATTGATTTGGTAAAATTTGGAACGGGATCTTTAAAGACTTTCTTCGGGCTAAACAAGGCCGCAAAAGAACAAGCTACCCTTCAAGGGCAAATAGCATCAACCCTTTTAGGCAACAAAGGTATACAACAGCAAATTTTAGCTATTGAAAATAGCACACTAAGCACCGAACAAAAACGGGCCGCTCAAATTAAATTCTTTACAACCGCTTTAAATGAGCAGTTGGGAGTAATGAGCAAAATGCAAGGTATTGCGTCTCGGATAGCTCCTGGGGTAGCAGCGGGGACCAGACGGCGGGGGAGGGCGGCAGGAGGATATATTCCTAATTTTAGCGCGAGCGGAAGTTATGGAAGTGAAAGCTCCGACATAAAGCGCGGTGTGGGAGGCGCTCCTTCTTCTGCGCGTCCCGTGGTTATACCAAACTTTAATTTTGGGGGTGGTAGGCGTGGGGCCATGGTAGCCAATAGCAGTGAATATATTGTTCCTAACTTCGCTGGGGGTAGTGGGTCGGCTATTTTTAATCAAAATATGGTGGCTTCGATGGGTTTGCCAACTGGGGCTAGAAAGATCAGAGCGGCCAGAGGGTATATTCCTAATTTTGTTGATGCAGATTTTCAGGGGACAGGATATAGCGAACAACAACTAGCAAACGCTAATCTTCTCATGGAAGGAAAAGATGGGAAAACTTTAAAGAACAGAAGCGACATTGCAAGAATAGCTAAAGGAGTAAGAAATCCAAAAGCAGCAGGTATAGCGGAGGGAGTTTTGAAGAAGTTAAAAGTAGCGGAGAAATTACCACTTCCACATATAAACAGGGGAGGGGGACTATATGGGATGTTGGTTAATGAGCCTGTAGGCACTCCCATGACAAAAATGTTTGTGGGCGAAACTAAAAGGGGGGTATCTGCTAGTAAAAGTAAAACGCCGAATAGTAAAGCAATAGTCGATGTTCCTATTTTTGGTGTTAACCCATCGAAAGTAAAAGGAAAAACTAATGCACAGTTAGTGGACGAGTTGACTGAGCAGCTCCTTACAGAATCTTTAGATTTTGCTAGAATGGCTGGAGGGGGAGTGATCCCTAAAAAGGGGGTAAGGGCTAAAGATATTGAAAACAGCCTGAACGAAGGATCTGCGCGATCTGCGGCTGGCTCTGTTTTCGAGAGCGGATTAGCTGCTCTTCTTGATGCTGAAGCTTTTAAAGATTTCAAGGGAAGGGCTGCGACCTCTTTAATGGATTTTAAGACCGATCAAATTAAAAATATTAAAAATGCTCCACTTTTTGATATCCCCAAGAGCAAAGCTAAAAAAGGATTAGAAGCTAAGGGGGGAGCTGGGGATTCTTTAATTGGTTCTACGGCAGAGAAAATATATAAAATTTTATTTAAAGGTAAAGAGGCGTTTACTTCAAAAAAGGGGAGTGCTGCTTCTGGCTATATCCCCAATTTCGCTGGTGCTTTAGAAGCCGCCGTAGCCAGAGAAAACGCTGCTGGTCTTCCCATCAGCCAAATTAGAATAAACCAAAGCGGCAAACTCCGCAATGCTGGCAACCCTATGGGGCTTGCTGTTACCAATACCAGAGATGAGCCTACTGGTGCCGTTCCGAATTTTGCTATTATATCCCCAGAAGCAAGAAAAGAGCATATGGCGAGAGACTCTAACACGAAAGCTCTAGACAGCAGCACGGAAGAAATAAAGAAAAACAAAAAAGCCCAAAGAGACTTGCTCGGTCCAATTTTCGCCGTTCAAGCTGGTTTAAGTTTTTTAAGTGCAGCTACCTCTGAAGCCGAAGGCGGGGTAGGAAGATTTACAAACCGTATAACTGAGGCTTTTTCTGGGGCTACTACCGCTGCTTTTGCTGGGGTAGCCATTAGTGATTTCGGAGAGTCCTTAAAAGAAGAAGGGGGCAAATTAGGCGAAGCGTTTGGTGGAGCGCTCGGCAAGATCGGAATGTGGGGCGCTGCTATAGGAGCGGGGGTTGCTATCTGGAAAGGGGCGGTCCAAGTATTTGAAGACGTTACAGGAATTACCGATAAAAGCAAAGATGCTCTTGATATATTAGCGGAGGCAACTAACCAAGCATCGCGCTCTATGGAGGAGCTTAACGTTGCTCAACAAAGACGATTGAAGCTAGAAACTGAAAACCTTATACCACAAAGGTCGGGGTTTTTTAGCAGACTAGGTGGGCCAAACCTAGCGGAAATGGCAACTGGGCTAAAAGGAGATCCAGATTTTGGAAATGTGCCTATACGCACACAATCACCGCAAAAAAGATTTCAGGACAGATTCGTCACTACTAGTGGTTCTTGGGGTGGGAAGTTCGAAGAGCTTGAGTTCAAAGGGACTCAGACTCAGGATATAATGAGGTCAGCTATGGAGTTTGGACTTCTACAAGGATTGAGTCCAAGGTTTTTAAGAGGGGAAAGAAGGAGGTTAGGTTTTCAACAAACATTTACCCCCTTCGCAGGAGGAGGGATTGACGACGATAAGTGGAACACGGGTCCACTTTTGGGGCGACAAACAGGACCAAATGCGAGGGTCATGACCAGCACATCTGTTGTTCCAGCTGGAGAAAGACTTGAATTTGCTATTGATATAGACGAAGCAAAGGCGTTCGCAGAGTTTATGCAAAGCGCTGGGGTAGGCAGAATAACGTCGGAGATAAAAGAGGTTTTAAAAGATATAGATTTAAGACCCGAAGGTGGTATTGTTGATCCTAGAGCAATTGGTATTAGACGTTCAGATGAGTTCTGGGAGGACATGCTGAAGATGAGTGACGAGGACCAAGCAAAAGTGGAAGCAAAACTGGGGCTAGGACAAGGATTGGCGGTAGAAACTCTTAAAGAAGTAGAGAAGAGGCTTAACTTAGAGGGTAAAATAGACCTAGAATATGTTAAACAATTAATTAGTCAGAAAGCACTAAACGACGAAAAAAAACGCGGAACCCAAAACGAAGAAGGATTTAATAAAATACAACAAATTCGTGCAGAACAAGGAAAAGCGCTTATAAAGTTGGCTGTAGCAAGAAAAGAAGCAGAGCTAACTAATACAGACGCCCTTAAAAGTCAATTAAAAATAGCAGGTATTTTGGGGGACAAAACAACTGAAGAGTTAAGAATTATCAAAGAAACTATAGCTTTAAGGGACTTAGATAAAGAGCTTATAAAAGAAAGACTTAATGTTTTAAACGAAGCGGCAGACTCATTGGAAGGAATAGCGATAGACGAAGAAAAAGTAAAGGATGTCGTAGCTTCGATTGTAGAGCTGTCAAAAGAAGATCTTATAACTAAGGATAGAGCTGTAGAGATTTTAAGAGAAACGCTGGATATAAATACCCTTACTGAAGACGGTATGGAGGCCCAGCTTACCAAAATTCTTAAACTAAATGCGGAAAAATTAAAGGGTTTAGGATTAGACAAAGAAGCTTTGCAGGTGCTTTTAGAGTCTGAGTTTGCCGCTGAAAGGAGAAATCAAGCGATTTTAAATGCAAACCAGCAGCTATCTAATTTAGCTGCGAGAGAAAAATTCGGTGTAGATCTTACCCAAACTCAAAACCTTAATGCTTTAAGGGCTACCCAAACGAACCTCACAAGAGAAAAAGAGGCTGGAATAACTACTCCCGAAAGAAGAGACGAGGTAGAACGACAACTAAGAAGAATTAGAACTCAAATTTTGCGAGGCGAAAGAACACAGCGCGAGGCTGGCTTTTTAGAGCAAGCGCGGGGCCTTTCGAGAGCTAAAGGAGTAGGATTGGCTGGTGCTGTTCAGGGAGATAATTTAAGAGCACAACTAGAAGGAGCGGGTGATTTTGATGCGGCTATTAGCTTTCTTCGCATGTTTAAGGAGTCGCTTCCTGATAATGCAGAAGGGAATGCTCTTAGAAAACAAATAGATGATCTAGATAGAAAGGTAAAACTAGAAAGACTAAATAGCGATGCGACAATTAAAACGGCTGAAGCAGAAGAACAACTAATAACAGAGAGGGTTAAAGCTTTTAATGAATTAGAAAAACAAATTATTCAATTACAAAGACAAGGAGGTTTGGGACTTCGGTTTGCAGAGCCCTCGAAAATTAGGGCGGCGAGAAGGAGGCAGGAAGCAGTTGATGAAACTAGAGAGGGTGGCAGGTTTGAAGGATTAAGGCCCGATGTCGCAATATCAGTAAGCGACCGACAAAGAAGCGTTTTCCAAAGGTTAAGTGAAAGGGCAGAGTTTGATCCTTTAACACAATACGACACTCTTGCCACTAATATTGAAAACGCGGCTATAAACTTTAAAGATACGATCTCCGATGCGATGGTTGATGCCATAATTCAAGGAGGAAGCTTAAAAGACATTCTCACCAGCGCTGCTACTGAGTTTTTCACCACCATGTCAAAAGCGTTCATGCGTAGCGCTGTGGATCAAATTGTTGGATCAGGATTAGGCGCTTTTGCTGATCAGAAGAATAGCGGCGGTCTTATTACAGGAGGATCGGGCAAGAAAGATGATGTTCCCACATTGCTTACGGGTGGTGAATTTGTGATTAGAAAAGGTTCTGTGCTGAGATATGGAAGGGATTTCTTAGAGGATCTTAATGCTGGGCGCGTTCCCCAAATGCAAAGAGGGGGTTACTTTACCGCCCCAGGAACTTTTGGACAGGGCGCAATCACAGGAAAGGAAAATCTTTTAAGGTATACGACACAATCTCATACAGGGTCTCAATTTGATAAGGTTATGGGCGGGTCTGGTTTTGCCTCAGTAGCGCTAGGACCGCAAAGTGCCCAAATGACCATGTTTGCTAGACGGACAAGTCCACAGTTCCAGACAGAACAAGAGTCGAAAAGAGAATCTCTTAATCTTTATCTTCGTCAGCTTAATTATGAAGAAGAGTTAAGAAGACAAGAAGAGGAGCGGAAGAGGGCTTTAAAGGGAGCTATTTTGTCGGCGGTTGTGTCGGTGGGCATGAATCAATTTGCCACGGGCTTCGGTGAGTCAATGAAAGCTGGCCAAGGATTTGGAAAATCATTGGGGGCTGGCTTTACTGGCTTTGAGCAAGGTGGGGAAAGGTTCGGAGGGTTGCTTAATTTCAATCCTAGCACAGAGGCTCTTCCTTCCACGCGAGAGGGATTTAAACCCGCAAAATACAAAAACTTGGGTCAATTCTGGAGCGGCACTGGCGTTGGAGGTGGCACTGGCGTTGGCGGTGGCGGTTTCGGTAGTTCTTTTATACAGGGTATTCAAAACGTCACACAACAAGGCGTTAGGGCAATAGAAGGAGCTACAACAGCAGCTCTTGAGATGTTGGGCTTTACAGATGTCGCTGGAAACCCTGGAGTTCTTCCTCCAAAGAGAGCATTCAAAGGTTTTTGGAAATGGGGGCCAAGAGGAAGTAATAACTTTGTAAGGGACATGGCCACTGGTGGATATATCTCTCCCGCTGCTGGAATAGATACAGTCCCCATCAATGCCACGGGGGGAGAATTTATGATGAACGCTGCTGCTACCCAACGCATCGGGCGTGGGAATCTCGCTGCGCTTAATTCGGGAGGAGGTCAAGAGGGAGGAGGCGACGAGGCGATAGTCTCTAGACTTGACGAGCTTATTGCTGTGACTAATGGAAGCGGAGAAACCATTATTAACATCACTATTAATTCTGACGGAACCGAAACTCAAACCCAACAAGGAAACGGAGAAGAAGAGCAGCGTAATTTGGCTGGAAGAATCAGAGATGTGGTGAGACAAACAATTGAAGAAGAAAAAAGATTGGGAGGTTCATTAAGAAGGGTTTAAAAAGTGTTTGAAACAAAACTAAATTATGATTCCCATTTTTTTGTAGATGGGGAAGAAATATCGGGAGTTGATGCGATAGATATTGGTTATCAAAATTCCGCCAATACAACCAATCCTCTTGGTTATCATGCGGGAGTTGTAACGGTGGGAGGAGCCACCCAACAAACCTTATCTGTTTCTAGATCTTTAATTTCCAGCACACCCTTAGAGGAGGTAGCGGCTGGACAAAGAATGTCAGGAAGCTTAAATTATGGAGGAGAATCTTATGGATTTGACAATGGTTATATCGTAGATGTTTCTGTTAATTGTGCCGTAGGTGCCATCCCCAAAACAAATTATAATTTTATTATTTATGATGAGCTAAAAACAGGAGTAGACGCTTCTGGAAGCGCGACTAGCTCTATACATATACCAAGTCAAGGATCTATTTCTATTACGTGTGATGGTTCAAGCACCAATAGGGTATTAGGATTTGATTATAGAACCGAAGTTCCGATAGCTCCATATTATACAATTGGTTCAGAAATACCCGCTGGAGTTAAGTATGTGGGACCAACGAAGTATACGGCATCCGTTCAGTTAGAAGTAGATGATATTTTTCCTGAAAGCGGATACACATTTTTGACTTCTGGCAAGGACGGCAGAGGCGGAAAGTTCTCTAGCAGCAGTGTTAGCTTAACCGTAGCTGGAAGAGATGGAACAAGTATACAAACTTATGGCATACCCTCTGCGGTTCTAGTCGGAGAACAGCTCAATGCAACTGCTGATGGATCTTTGAGATTAACTTTAAATTATATAGGACATCTATAATGGGAGAAAGCTTATTCTATAACAGAGATGAAAACTTCTCAGGAATAACAGTTCCAAGCGAGCTGTCGGGGATGAATTTTACCCCTGTTTATGGCTCTCTGGTTACCTTTTCTTCTACCAACCATAAATATAATACTGATGATTTTTATTATAATTTAATACCAATGTCAGTAGATAGTTTAACGGCTCGGTTTGATGTTAGGTATGATGTTAATGAAAGCGGAGCACAAAAACTAGGAGCTTTTTTTGAAAGTAAAGAGGGTTTTGATCCTTTGGAATTTACTCCTGATAATTCGGGCATTTATAAAACCGTTTCAGGATATTGTGATAATTATGCTGTTAACTTTATAAACAACCAACACTTTGAAGTGGCGGCTAGCGTTAATGTTGATCGCGCCCCTACATTGTTAAATTGGTCGGGTGGTAATTTTTCTAATGTTCCATTTCAAGATTGGGTTCCATCTACAAACTTTAAAAAATATGATGTGGTTTATACTGGTATAAGCACAAACAAATTAAACAACTTTTATTATTGCACTGGTGACCACTTCGCCTCCCATAAGACTAGTCCCACAGGTGCCCATTCCATGTGGTCTCAGAAATTTTTCTTTGAACCAGATGTTGGAGTAAAAAATGATGTTAAAATTAAAGCGGATATCTTACAATATAAAAATTCTTTTACAGAGCGTTTGAAAACTAATGACAATATATCGACATTTGATATGTCATATACTTATACCAATATTACAGACCACCAACTAAAGTGTATGTTACATTTTCTCGAAAGAAAAGGTGGCTACCGACGATTTGAACATCAAATCCCTTCTGTTTATAATAGACCCAAGGTTTATTACTGCCCTACATGGACTCATACATGGAATTCTTTTAATTCTAATAATTTAACGGTTGATCTTATCGAAGATCCACTAGGCGTAATCCCAACAGGAACATAAAATGGCTAAAAATATTTTAAGAAGTAACAATGCCGCCGTTCTAATAGGAAACGGAACGGGTTTTTCTACTTCAGACTTAGGTGTCGAATTATATAGGCTTGTTCAGGATTTTGATTATTCAATTCAACTTCCTCGCCAAGAGTCAAAAGAATTGGGGAGTCAAGATTTTGTTTTTAGAGGGTTAATGCAACAGCCTGATGTGTCGTTAAATTTTTCATATATTCCAGAACCTGCTCTAGCTAATGAGCAGTTATCTCATTTTCTAGACAATACCGCGACTTCTACTTTTGTTAACATGTTTTCTGGTCAGGAAAACTTTAACAATAATTTTTATGTAATATCTGCCCCAAGTGGAAATCAAAACGCAATTGACTCGTTATCTTTCGATGAAGATTTTTTTGATCTTAGTGGTTTTGATTGTATTGCTTTTGGGAATTGCTTTCCTCAGTCTTACGGCATAAGTTATGGGGTAGGAACTCTCCCGATGGTTTCTGCTGGTTATATTTGTTCAAATGCGGTATTTGAAAACCTAACGGGAGAATCTATGTTGATGCCATCTATCAACCTTACGGGAGGAAACAACGACAATGTGGGAAGATGTTTATTCCAAATAGACCCAGCGTATGGAACTGATCCAGCAAACTGCCCCATCGTTAATCCCACCAACACGGGGAGCAGCATTGTTTTGCAAAATTTAGAAGTGGGTGGGCAAAACCTGTCTGGAGTTCACTTTGTCCAATCTTTAGATATGTCTGTAGAACTCCCAAGGATTTCTAGTTATGGGTTGGGTAATGACTTTGCTTATAACAGAAAAGCCCAGTTCCCAGCCCGAGGATCTTTCAACGTATCTTCCTTGGTTTCAGGAATGGACAGCGGAATAATGACGGGGCTTTTAAACCAAACAGAAGATATAAATTATAGCTTTGAACTAGCTTTGGAAGTGAGCGGTTACAAAATGATTTATCAGATTGAAGACGCCAAATTAAATTCTTACAATTATGCGATGACAGTAAACAATATGATGTCTTTTAGTGCGGGTTTTGGTTTTGAGGTAACTGAAACAAAAGGGCTAAAAATGAGTGGGACTCTTTATTAATCGTAGTCAATTTTAACGTTCTTGCTTTCGTAACCCTTTTCTTTAATTCTGTTAGGGTGTTCTGCTCCTCCCCTCTCTTTGGCATAATTGTTGTAGAATTTTTCCTTAACAGGGTCTTCTCCCCCTCTTTTTTCTGCTCGTTTATGACTTAGTTCTTGAGAGAGATCCATCATATCTCCCACTGTCCCTTTTTTGTTATAGGTCGCGTCTATAAACTGTTGGCTGCTAAAAGGATCTATCGAATTATCAATGGAGGCGTTGGGAGAAAGAAAAACTCTCTTCCACTTCACGCCGTCCTCTGAATAAATGTGTTTATCATTCATCCCTTGCAATACCTCGCGGTATTCTTCTTTGTCGGGATGTTTGTAAACATAGATCGGCATTATGTTTCAATAGGAATAACTTTTCCTTCAGAGACTTCTTTTTTCGGCATCGTAATAGTCAGCAATCCATTTTCCAATTTAGAAAAAATACACTCTTCGGCAACGTCTTTTGTTAAATGTATTTTAAATTTTTTACGACGTTTCTTATTTTCGGCACAAACACTTAAAGCTCCGTTGAGAGAGGTAAGTTTAATTTCTTTTTTAGAAAACCCAGCCAGCTCCAATTCTGCTGTATACACATCTCCCATGTCTGCCACAGATACATCTGAAGCTAATGTAAAGGGATAGGTAGGGTTTTCAAATAGTTTTTCGAATAAAGGATTCATGGTTATTTAATAGCAAACGTTATACCAAGGCTAAATTTTAGAAAATAGCCTTTAAAATAGCATCTACGGTTTTAGCGTAGGTCATTTCTTCCGCTAACTTTTGTCCCTCTGAGTTAACTTGTCCCACTTTTTCTTCCGCGTTTTCCATAGCAGAAATGGCTTCGTCTTCGGTCCAAGTGTAGAAAGTTCCCTTATTAAACGGAGATTGTTCATTAAAGAACAGTCCGTCAATTACGGGCATTTCTCCTGAGGGCTCGATTAAGATTGAATTTTTTTCATTAGCCCAGTCTTTATGTGAGGTGGCATTTAATACAATGCTCCACTTGCCCAAGCAGGTAGCGTTGAAGGCGGGTAGATTCCATCCTTCTCCTCCTGACAGACCAGTTAAATCAATATCAATTGCGTTTAAAAGCTCATTAACCTCGCTATTTTTTTCCAAGGGGGGAATTATATTAATATTATTAAAATGTTTTCCCTCTAAGGTTTGAGCTATCATTCCTTGCATTTGCTCTGGCTTAAAAAACGGGTTATTTATACAGCAAGAGAGCTGGTATTTGTTGTTGTTCCCATATTTTTTAAGCCAAGTCTTAATGATCTTCTGGGTGTGTTTTCTATTTTCATATTTCCCCATTAACCCAAAATGGATGACATCCGTAAGATAATCTTTTTTGGTGGGATAAAAATCTTCATCTAGACCCAAAGGAATGGCTTTTGTATTTGTGGCTCCCTTAGAATCAAAATGTTTTTTAGCTTCTGTAGAGCTGAAAAAGGTTGTATCTTGATGAGAACATAAGGCCATCTCCGTTTTCGTTGGCTGATTACATTCGTAGAAAGTGAAAAGATGTTGATCTTTTGTTTTTCTATTTTCACTTCCATTCAAGTGCCACAATCTTAAGCATGGAATTTCTGCTTTTAGAAAATCCCATCTCCGATTAATGCCCGTTTCTATATATTTTTTAAGTTCTTCAGAAACATCAAAAGCGCTAAGATCGACATCTCCCGTAGGGAAGATGCCTATCTCAACGTTTAGCTTATATAATTCCCTAAGAAAATTATAAGAAACGTTTCCAAAGCTTAATCTATTAAGCGGGATTTCTAAAAGAAGCTTCATTAAAAGGGAACAAGATCTTCAGATTCCTCAGATTTTTCGCTTTCGGAGTCAGAGTCTGACTTCTTGCCAGAACTTAAAAACTGGAGATCCTTTCCGCGAATATAATATTTACTAAAGGTCTTTCCATCCTTCTCCCAAGAAGACATGCAAAGTTCGCCTTGAACCATAAATTCGCGCCCCTTTGTGAGATATTGTTCCGCGATTTCTGCCGTCTTATTCCAAAACTCTACGTCGATAAAACATTTGGTTTTGGCGTTGGCTGTAGAGATCCCAACTCTCAGATTGGCTACCTTGTTGCCTGTATCAGTGGTTCGGACTTCGGGGTCTTTTACCAGATATGCTGCGGCTGTAATTGAATTAAACATAATTTCCTTCTTTTTTTACTTTGTTAATGAACCTGTTGTGGATATTTATACATCCTTGAATACTCATGTCAAGATCTTCTGCAATTTTTCTCCACGGAGTGAGTTTATTATTATCCACCCCATATCTTAAGTCAATTATTTTTTTGACCCTTGCGTCCTTTTCTCTTTTTAGACATTTTTTAAACAAAATAAAAGCCTCTTCTTTATTTATTTCCCCTACAAAGCTCTCACACGAAGGCTCTATATAGTTAGAAGCTCCGTCGATAAAAACCTCCCTGTTTTTTTTCTTCTTGTTAAGAATATTTAAACATTTCCATTTTGTCTGATTAGCTAAATGAGTGGAGAATTTAGTATTTCTGTTAGGGTCGTAATTTAAAGCAGCAGAATAAATCGTAGAATCCTTTTCGCCCACTAATTGTTTTTTATCCACTGAACATTGAGGGTGAGACATAAACTGATTTACCATCGTGTGAAAAATGCCTGAGTGCCTGTCTATAATTTCTAGGAGGCTGTCCTCGTCGTTTGTTTTTTGGATATTAGAGATTAAAGTGTAGTCGCTTTGCACTGCACTCATCTTACGGCCTGACTTGTCTTTTTCCAAAAGAATTCTCTGATTATTTATAATATATTTACAAAAACGTTTTACATAAAGAATAACGTTATCCTTTACTATTACGTTAAAGGATTAAGAATCGTTTTAGAACCGTTTCACGGTAATTGTAACGTGAAGTCTGATTCTGTCAACTAAAATTTTTCGGAAATTTCTTGATTGACGGTGGACACTGTGTTCCCCTAAGTGTAAATTCATTTGACCATGATTTTTGAAGAACAAATATCCAGAAAGCCCGATCACTATCCTTGGGCACAAGAGTTTATTGAGGCAATGCATACTGGGTTTTGGACCGACAAAGAATTCAGTTTTAGCAGTGATATACAGGACTTTAATGTCAATTTAGACGAAAATGAACGGGAGATGATTATTCGAACTCTGTCCGCGATTGGTCAAATTGAAGTAGCTGTAAAAAAATTCTGGAGCAAGCTTGGAGATAACCTACCCCACCCCAGTTTAACCGATCTCGGCTATGTCATGGCTAACGTGGAAGTGATTCACAATAATGCTTACGAAAGACTCCTACAGATTCTGGGCCTAGAGGATATTTTCGAAGAAAATTTAAAGTTGGATTTTATCGAGGGTCGCGTCAATTATCTGAGGAAGTATACCCACAGGTTTTATAAAGATTCAAAGAAACAATATGTTTATGCTCTTATTTTGTTTACTTTGTTTGTGGAGAATGTCTCCTTATTTAGTCAGTTTTATGTAATCAATTGGTTTAACCGATATAGAAACGTTCTTAAGGATACTGGTCAGCAAGTTAAATATACACGAAACGAAGAAAATATTCATGCTCTTGCAGGAATCAAGATCATCAACACCATCCGAAGTGAACACCCAGAACTTTTTGATGAAGAATTAGAACAAAGAATAACCACTGAAGCTAAGGCTGCTTTTTTAGCAGAAAGCAACATTGTAGACTGGATGGTAAATGGATTTAATGAAAAAGGACTCAGCGCCGAGATATTAAAAGAGTTTATTAAAAATAGAATAAATGATTCTCTGGAAAAAATCGGCTTTTCTACAGCGTTTGATGTTGACACTTCAGTGTTGGAGGATACAATGTGGTTCGAAGAGGAATTGATTGGCAACAATGCCACAGATTTCTTTCACTCTCGTCCCGTAGAGTATTCTAAAAATTCTCAAACATTCGATGCTGACGACCTTTTTGAATGAAAAGATATAAGTGGCTCAACAAAGACTCTCGCGATTTTTTAAAGAGAGGATATCTTAAAGAGGGGGAATCGGCAGAACAGCGAGGCCACGACATTGCTGTAGCCGCAGAAAAACTACTTAAAATTAAGGGCTTTTCTGAAAAATTCGAAGAATATTTGTTTAGGGGATTTTATTCCTTAGCTAGTCCAGTCTGGGCTAATTTTGGAAGAGAGAGAGGTCTTCCTATTTCCTGTAATGGAGTCTTTATTGAAGATAGAATGGACGCGATCCTCGACAAACAAGCCGAGGTGGGGATGCAAACAAAACACGGTTCTGGCACATCTGGATATTTTGGTGAATTAAGATCAAGAGGAGCAGATATCTCAGCAGGGGGGACATCTAGCGGCCCCGTCCATTTTATGGAGCTTTTTGATAAGGTTTCTTCTGTTGTTTCTCAAAGCAATGTTAGAAGGGGTTCTTTTGCCGCATATTTACCTGTAGAGCACCCCGACATTAGCGAGTTCTTAAGAATACGGAGCGAAGGAAATCCAATACAAGAAATGTCTTTTGCTGTTTGCATCACAGACGAATGGATGCGATCCATGATAGAAGGAGACAGAAAAAAACGATCAATATGGGCATCTATTATAAGAAAAAGATTTGAAACAGGCTATCCTTATATTTTCTTTACAGATACAGCAAACAAAGAGGCCCCAAAACCATATAAAGACAAAAAACTTAAAATTAGTGCATCTAATCTCTGTAGCGAAATATTTCTACACTCTTCAGAAGACGAGTCTTTTGTTTGCTGTTTATCTTCCCTAAACCTTCTTATGTGGGATGATATTGTAAAGACAGACGCTATAGAGACCCTTGTTTATTTTCTTGATGCTGTGATGGAGGAATATATTTTAAAAACAAAAAATATTCCTTTTATGGAAGCATCTCACAACTTTGCAAAAAGACAAAGAGCTTTAGGAGTCGGGGTTTTAGGCTGGCATTCTTTTTTGCAATCTAAAATGATTCCATTTGAAGGCATGGAGGCCAAGTTTTTAAACACTGAAATTCATAAGACTATAAGAGAGAAGGCAGATAACGCCACCGAAGAATTAGCTGTGTTACTCGGAGAACCCACGCACCTTGAGGGGTATGGGAGGAGAAATATGACTACAATGGCAATTGCTCCCACGACTTCTAGCTCTTTTATATTAGGCCAAGTGTCCCCATCAATAGAGCCTCTTAACAGTAATTATTTTACAAAGGATTTAGCTAAGGGTAAATTTACTTACAAAAACCCATATCTAGAAGAACTTTTGGAAGATAAAAAGAAAAATACACAAACCACTTGGAAGTCAATTCTCAGCAAAGGTGGTTCTGTTCAACACTTAGATTTTTTAACTAATGAAGAAAAAGATGTATTTAAAACCTTTGGCGAGACATCTCAAAAGGAGATCGTCATCCAAGCTTCTCAGCGACAAAAGTTTATAGATCAAGGCCAAAGTCTTAATTTGATGATTTCTCCCAAATGTCCTCCCAAACAAGCCAGCGAACTTCTTATTTTTGGATGGGAGCAGGGAATTAAGAGCTTTTACTACCAGCGTAGCGCCAACCCGAGCCAAGAACTAGCTCGCTCTATTTTAAATTGTTCGTCGTGTGAAGGGTAGGTGTAAATTTAATAATATGAAATCTAGCTTTTCAGAAAAAATTTATACCTGCCTTGTAGCTAAGGTTATAAAATATAATGAAGAGCAAAAATCTCCTATTACGGTTGATCAATTAATCAGGGTATATAAAAGAGGAGAAAAAACCTCTAGAGTTTTCTTTTCTTTCGACAAAAGCACCGCGCAGTGGGCTATGGCCCGAGTAAATATGTTTTTGCGTCTTAGCTCAGACCGCCGCGTATGTGACTCTTACCGATTCCAAGACTTAGACATATCTAAAGGCATAGACCGAACCTATCATCAAGAGGAAGCGGAACCTTTCTGGAAGTTTTCTGAGTTAGATTTTACCATGGCTCGTTCTGATTTGCTATTGGCTCATATCACCGACAAAGAGGCAGAAAATACGTTTTTCCCTCCCGTTCTTGAAGAAGATTAGTTTTCGGTTATAATCACCGATGTCTAGTAAAAAGATCTCTGTGTGCGCTTTATGGCGCGATAGCGAATCCCATATTAATAGAACTTTAAATCAATTTGAAGATTTAGAAGAGTTGGATTTTGATTTTGAATATTATTTTTATGAAAATGACTCTAAAGATAATACTTCTACTTTGCTCCAAGCGTGGCTTAAGGACAGAGAGGGCATATTAAAAACTGAGACTTTGGGTGCTACAAAATTTGGCAGCACTCATGATCTGGAACGTATGCAGCTTCTGTCTGACTGTAGAAACAAATGCAAAGATTTACTGTGTGATACTGAATCAGAATATACACTACTTGTTGATTCGGATATTATTTTTAATAAAGAAAATTTATTAGCCCATTTTGAGACCATCAAATCACTGGATGATTGTGTTATGTTAACTCCTAATGTGAGACAAAACATACCTGATCTTATCCAACATAATTCGCAAGATTCTTATTACGACATTTTACCTTTCTGGGACAGCGAAAAGAAAAATGCTTTAGGCTGGTCAAATTGCCCCTTCAGGAATGGCATCGACATTATGAATTGGAACCTTGGTAAACCCATTAAATGTTTTTCAGCCTTTGGTGGCTTCGCTTTAATAAAGACAGAGGTTCTTAAAAAAATCAATTGGTCTACAATAGGGGCTAGCGAGCATGTTAATTTTTGCCAAGAAATTAATGATTACGGCTCTATTTATATTGATCCCAAAAATAAAGTTTATGCCGAAGTAGAATTAGATTATTTACATTTAGAGGCTTTTAAAGAGACTGCTGTGGATAGGAGCAGGAAACCAATAACAATTGATCATGAAATTTTTACGAGTCAGAACTATAAAAAATTAAACTCTATAAAAAACCCAAAGGAGAAATCTAAGTATATTAAAGATTTGTTTTTGGAAAAAACAACCACCCAAACTGAAAAGCTTAAATTTCTTAAAAATTGTTTTCAAGGAGAAAAGGCTGTCCTAGTCTCCTGCGGCCCCTCTATTACTGAGCAAGATGAAGAAAAATTAAAATCCATCTTGGAAACCCGATTAGTTCTATCAATTAAACAAAGCTTTGATCTTTTCTCCGAATATGTGGACATCCACTTCTATAATTGTGCTAACTATAAAAAATATGATTATTCTATACATAAGCCAATTGTATTTGAGGCTTCTACGGTTTATGGAAAGCTAGGGGAGTGTGATTTACTCTTTAAAATACCACAAGGAATGGATTATGATAACTCTTTATGTTCTCACAAAGACTTGGATTCTTGGACTTTAGAAAAGCAACCTTTTGAGAGGTGCTATGGCCCAGGAATCGAGTATGAAATAGTGTTATTTGCTGTAGAACATTTAGGCATATCCGAGTTAGTTACAATAGGTTGGGACAATAAACTTATAAACAACGGTGACGCTGATAGACAACATTTTTACGATAAAAACACAGGTTCGAACGAACAATGGATTCAGGCGAACAAGGTTTCTAGCTCAGAGTTTTCTGTTAGCAAACTAAGCACAGAAGAAGAAATGACATCTGGCTTTATAATGGATTTTTATAATTGGCTTAAATCTAAAGGATGCGAGTTAAAAATAGTTTCTGAAATCAGCCCCGCTCCAAACGAAATTAAAACAACCTTATGAAGACTTTTTTCAAAAACAAAAAAGTGTTAGTAACTGGAGGAACAGGCTCTCTCGGACAAAAACTTGTAGAAAGATTGCAGTCTTATGATGCTTTACCTATAGTTTACAGCAGAGATGAAGGCAAACAGGCTCTCAACTTTAAAAACAATAACAACTTAATCAAAATTATTGGGGATGTGAGAGATTTTGACAAACTTAATACATCTCTCAAAATTCACAAACCCGATTTTATTATACATGCTGCGGCCTTAAAGAGAATTGATGATATGGAGTTTTATCCTGATGAATGTGTCAAAACAAATGTATCAGGATCGGAAAACGTGGCGAGAGCCGCCCTGCAAAACGAGATTCAGAAATGTATATTAGTATCCACCGATAAAGCCTGTAAGCCAATTAATGTTTATGGGTCTTCTAAATTTTTAGCGGAAAGATTTTTTACTAACTATGATTACAATTCGGATACGACAATCTTTTCGTCAGTTAGATATGGAAATGTGATTGCCTCCCGAGGTTCTTTTATACCACTATGGGTTGATGCCATACAAAAAAACGAGAGTATAAAAATTACATCTACTGAATGCACCAGATTTCTGTTCACCTTAAAAGATTCTGTAGATACAGTTTTAAGCTCACTCCAAAACAGTGTGGGAGGGGAGGTATTTGTTCCCCAGATCAACTCTTATACACTTCCTGTTTGCGTTAAAGCTCTTGAATATTTGTTTGATAAAAAAGCCAAGACTCACATTATCGGACTGAGACCTGGAGAAAAGCTGCACGAAGATATGTTAGCTGAAACAGAACTTCCGTTTACTTATAAGGTCGAGGACCATGATTTTTTGCAATTATTTAATGAAGAGCCTACCGAGCGTGTTGATTTATTGCAAATAAGACCCCAATATACCAAAAAAACATATCAAACTTTTTCGAAATATGAGGGTCCGCACTTCAACTCAGAACTTTGGGTTAAGGAGGATGTCGAAGAATTATCACGATTGATTGAGTCAGGCTTAAAATGTTAACATCAGAAGAAATATTATGGCAAAACGCCATTAGACTAATGCCGCGAGGGACGCAAACAATGAGTAAGTGTCCCGATCAGTTTGTAGAGGGGGTCTATCCCAAGTTCGCTAAAAAATCTAAAGGAGCTTATATCCAAGCTCTAGACAACAAGTGGTATTTGGACTACATGTGTGGGTTGGGTCCAATTATTTTAGGCTTTAATCACAAGAAAACAAACAAGGCTATATCCAACCAACTCAAAAAAGGAATTATTCATTCTCTCCCTACGCTGTTGGAGCAAGAACTGGCTGCTTTAATATGTGATAGTGTTCCGTGTGCGGAGCAGGTTAGATTTGCTAAAAATGGAACTGATGTAGATCTCGCTGCGGTGCGAATAGCCCGTTCATACACTGGTAGAGAACATATTGTTAAGTGTGGATATCATGGATGGGGAGACTGGCACGGCATCACTCTTCGTCCCCACGGCATACCTAAGTGTCTAGAAGAATGTGTTTCTGAGTTTGAATACAACAACCTCGCCAGTTTAGAGAGCGAACTTTCTAAGCGCCCTGTGGCGGGGGTAATAATGGAAGCTCAAGCTCTGACAAAACCACAAGAAGGCTTCTTGCAGGGGGTTAAGGACTTATGTAGGAAGCATGGAGCGGTGTTGATATTTGATGAAGTAGTCACAGGGTTTCGTTGGGCACTGGGGGGCGCTCAAGAACATTATGGAGTCACTCCTGACTTATGTTGTTTAGGGAAAGGAATGGCTAACGGAATGCCTCTTAGTGCCATCGCTGGAAAAAAAGAATATATGCAAGAACTTAATCATGCATTTTTTTCTATGACTTTTGGAGGAGAATGTTTATCTTTAGCCGCGTCTATAGAAACAATAAAAGAGCTTAAAAATAAAAACTATAAACATATTTGGGATCTAGGAAACAAGCTGGACAAAGGAATAAAAGAAGCCGCCAAAAAGCACGGGTTAGAAATTAATTTTAGTGGAAGCGCCCCTCGACACAATCTATCATTTAGCGACAAATACGATGATCCTCAAGGCATGAAAGCTCTTTTTTATCAAGAAATGTTCAGAGAGGGTGTTCTTTTCCCTAATGTCATTTATATACAATTTTCTCACACTTTGAAAGACATAGAAAAAACTATAACAGCAGCAGACAAATCTTTTTCTTTTCTGAAAAAAAATCTCAATAAAATAGATTTAGTTTTGAGAGGAAAAAGGAGCATTAACATTTTTAGAAAAAACACTTAATGAAAGAAAAAATTAAAGAAATAGAACAGGCTCTTGATGCCCTTTTGCTCGATCAAGAAAACAGAGTAGATAGGTTTGATGCAAATTACATTGATGACTTTCACTTTATTCTGAAAGAAACCCATTCAATTAAAAAAACCGAAGACGAACACAACGACAGTTTCAACAAACTTAAAAAGCTCGTTGGTGGGAATTCAAAATCTGTTAAAGAACTAGGCGAAACTATAAAAACCATAGAAGGATTAAACATATCTAAATATAAGCCAAAGGAATCTGACTCATCTACTAAATCTGAGCATAAGTATGATCAAACTTCTAGTTGGGACTCAGCTAAAGACCTCAAAGTTAATGACCAAAATAAAGATAAACTTAATCAACTTCAGGTCGATTATTCGGTTCTTAGTCATGCTAATCAAAAAGTCGCCCCTTCAGTTTTTTGGAGGCGCGACGGTTTAACTGATGAAAAAAACCAGCTATTTAAGGATTTTTGTGCTGGAAAAAAAGTCCTATGCATAGGGCCAAGATGGGCCGAAGAGGTTTCATATATATCTAACACCTTTAAGTGTGAAGCTCTTGGGTTAGATCTTTTTTCGAATAACAAAGATCTAGTAAAAGTCGGTGATATGCACGATATGCCTTTTGAGGATAACACCTTCGATGTAGTATATCAAAAGAACACTTTTAACAAATCTTACGACATTAGAAAATGTTTAGACGAGTGCGTGAGGGTTTTAGTCAATGGTGGCGTTATAATTTCTGACGAACTATTAGGATATAATATTGGAGTCAATGAAATTGCCCGAACGAGTATAAACAGGAATTCTTGGTATACCTCCTATCTTGATAAAACAGTAGATGAGATTTTGTGTGACAAAGAAGTGTCCATAAACGCAAGCTGGGTGGATCTTGTTGGACTATATGCTGTTAAAATAAAAAAATAGCTATGAAGTCTATAGAAAACACTCTTTTTTTTATTCAAGCGAGGACTCAATCGACAAGAGTGCCTAACAAAATGTTAAGGCCGTTTGCTGATTCGAACTTATTTGAAATAGCTGTTAAAAAACTACTCAAGTCAGAGGTCATACCTAAAGATAATTTTTATTTATCTATAATGGATGAGGAGTTGATTAAAATAGCAGAAAAGTATAATGTAAACTATTTTACGAGAAGCGAAGAGTCTACTCAAGAACCAGTTACTTTACCGAAAGTGTTTGAGTGGCACGACAAGCTACCGTTTACACACTATGTGAATGTAAACGCTTGCAATCCACTTCTTAAAATAGAAACCATAGACAGTTTTATCCAAAAATTTTTACAAACCAAATCAAGGGGACTGTTTGGTGTCTTTGAGAAAAAAACTTTTCTTTTTGGGTGTAATCACTCAATGTTAAATGAGTTTTATGGAGGCGAAAGACATTTATCCACACTGGAAACCAAGTTTGTGGAGACCTGTTATGAGGCAGCTCATTCTTTGTATGCTGGTTGCGTAGAAGATATCAAAAAGCACATTTATATGGGCTCATTTACTAGCGAAAATGATCCTGAGTTCTTTATTCTTGATGAAAAAGAGTGTCTAGACATTGATTGGCCTTGGCAATTTGAAATGGCGGAAAAACTTTATTCAAATTCATGAAAGCAGTAATAATTGGTGGAGGCTCCATTGGTCAGCGACATGCGGGGAACTTAAAAGGTTTGGGTGTTAATACTAGAATTGTAGATATTGATGAAATAGAAACCATAGACTCTATCTTAAATAATGGCTTTGATTTTGGTTTGGTTTGCTCACCGAATCTATATCATATAGAACATTGCACAAAATTAGCGGAATATAACATTCCAACCTTCTGTGAAAAACCTTTTTATTCTGACGTTGACGGAGTGGCTTCTCTTTTAAAAACTGTTGAAGAAAAAAAATTAATCACAATGGTAGCGGCGAACTTAAGATTCGCGGACGAGGTGAAATCTATTGATTCTACAGCTAGCTATATTAATGTCCACTTTGGCTATGACCTAAAAAAATGGAGACCAGATTCGGACCACTTGCTTTCTTATAGTGCCAATAAAGCTTTAGGTGGAGGCATTCTCCTAGACGCTATACACGAACTAGATTACCTTTATTTTAAATTTGGTAAAATACAAGACATTTTTTATAACAAAAGCAAGTTAACAAATATCACAAATGATACCGAAGATTTGGTTGTCGGGCGCATTTATTTCGAAAGCGGAACTATAGCTGATTTTTCTCTTAACTATCTCTCGGAGGATTATCAAAGATATTACGATATTTTAGAGGACGGCGTTTTAAAAAGAAAAAACATAAATATCAGCAACCAGATGTATATAGACGAAATGACTTATTTTATTGATTGCGTGGTATCAAATACCCAAGGTATGAATAGTTTTAATGAGGCAAACACACTGTTAACTACAATTATTTAAATGGAAAATTGGGTCGAAAATAAAAAAGTGCATGATGCAGAATGGGGTATGCTCTATGCTTATTGTATGGCTAATGCTGCCAAATATACCAACATAAAAGAAGAGTGGGCGAATTTATTCAGTTTTGAAATGGGGCACCCCCTTACCTTGAGATATATTTCAGAAGGTAAGCATAAGATTAACGGGAAGGAAGGATATTTTAAAAGCAAAAATAAACATCTGCAAAACAGAATTGATAAATATATCACCCCAACGACTGATGCTATACTAGACTTAGGCGCTGGCTGGGGAAGGCACAGCATTCAGTTGGCCTTTAATAATCCCGATTACAATATAATCTCGGGCGAACTATCAGATACAGGGAAGGCTATCCTAGAATATTTTATCGAAAAATATGATTTGTCTATCACAATCGTTGATTTTAATTGGCATGACCATAAATCTATAATTGATTTTTTGTCTCAGCAGTTTAGCTACGACGAAGGCAAAACTTGGTCTAACTTTAAAGAGATAATTATTTTTACTAGCAATGCTATAGAGCAGATACCCAACATTAAGTTGGAATTCTTTACAGATTTATTGAGTTTGCCTATTAAAAAAATTAGCGCTATTCACATCGAGCCTGTGAAGTTTCAATATGATAATGCTGATTTTCCCTTCTCCGAGGAAAATGCTCATTACAACCGAAACCTTAAAACGGTATTAGATAGTTTAGTATCTTTGGGTCTTATTAAGATCAAAGATGTGATACCGCTCTATTGGGGGCACAGTTTAAATATAGCATCACAAAACAACACTCTAATAGAATGGGTAAAACTTTTATAATAGCTGAAGCAGGGGCAAATCACAATAGAAATTTTGACCAAGCGCTTTCTTTAATAGATGTAGCAAAAGAATCAGGGGCAACTGCGGTAAAGTTCCAAACTTATTCTTCAGAAACCCTCTATGCAGCAAGCACCCCAGATTTTGCGGGTTACAAAAACATAAGCAAACTAATAAAAGATATAGAGCTTCCCAGATCTTGGCAAAAAGATCTGAAGGATTACTGTGATGAGAGTGGGATTGAGTTTATGTCTACGCCTTTTGACGAGAAAGCTGTAGAAGAGCTTGTTGATTTAGGGGTTAAAAGACTTAAAATCTCAGGCTTTGAATCTACAGATCCTCGCTTTGTAAAATTAGTGGCGTCTACGGGTTTGCCAATTATAATGAGCATTGGAATAGGGTTTGACCTTAAATACGTAGAGTCTTTTTTAGAAATTTTTTCAGCGTATAACAATCACCTAACATTACTACACTGTAACAACGCTTACCCCACCCCCATGCAAGATGCAAACCTGCGGCAGATGGGGGTTTTATCGACGTATAAAGGTGTTGACGCAGTAGGTTTTTCTGACCATACAATTTCGACCCTAACCCCTTCTTGGGCGGTTGCTTTAGGAGCAACTGTTATTGAAAAACATTTTACTATAAGCCGCAAACTACGAGGACCAGACCACCCTTTTGCTCTTGAGCCTCTTGAACTTAAAGAAATGGTGGACAACATCCACTTGGCTGAACTAGCAATTAAAAACAAAGGTTCTGGCTTTACAAAATCTGAGAGGCCGTTTTCTAAAGCAATGAGATCGGTGGTCTCTCTAGGGTCTATAAAAAAAGGAGAGGTTTTAACAGTTACTAACACTACTACCAAAAGGCCGTTTTTGGAGAATTCGGTTCCTGCATTTGATTATTTTAAGGTATTAGGTAAAATAGTTACAGAAGATATAGAAGACGACCAAATCTTAAACAAAAATCAAATCAAATGAGCGACTTACAAAAAAGAATTGTAGAAGAATTAAAAGAAGACGGGATTTCTATCACTCATGTAGACGAATTATTTGGAGATACCTCTCGAAACTATTTTTCTAATTCTTTGTTGTATTTTAATGAATTTCTATCCTCTCCACACATTAAAGAAAGATGTGATAGGATATCTTCAGGAAATCCCATCCAAGACAAGAATAAATGGTTTGAGGTAACGGTTTATGAGTATTTGAACAGGGGCCTGAGTCTGGATGACGGAGATGTAATAAGAATGAACTTGTCTCCCGAAATTCTTTCTATCGCGGAAGCTTTTTACGGGACTCTCCCTAAAGTTAGGAACATTCTTACTTGGGTTCACCCACAAAACCCCTCTACATCAGAAATTGGATCGCAGCGTTGGCACCGAGACAAAGAAGATGAATCCATTTTAAAAGTTTTTATTTTATTTTCTGAAGTTGGCCCTAAAAACGGTCCCACGCAATTTATCAAGAAGTCGCAAGCGGGTGGAAAATATCAAGATATTTCATCTTTAGGAGGCGACGGATATGGGGGGTTAAACTATGAAATTCCAGAGGGAGAGCTTGTCTCTTGTGAGGGGACGGTAGGGACAATAATTTTTATGAACAACAATGGGGTTCATAAAGGAGGGTTGGTAAAAGACGGTATCAGAAGCCTAACTCACGCTTGTTTTCTAAAGCCTACAGCTCCCTTTCTCAATAATGGAGTGTTGCCCTGTTTTGAATATGATTCCCAAGTTAATCTTTTAGACAGAGAGGGTGAGTCCTATCAAAATTTAAGCGATACCCAAAAATTTGTTCTCTCATGACCGCTTTGGTAATATCGCAAGATAGACCTTGGACTCGCCAACTAATTAATAGTCTGGATAACGAGGAACATGAGATTTTTTATTCTTCTTTAATATCTCAGGAGTTAATTGAAAATATCGGCCCTGATTGGATATTTTTCTTTCACTGGTCCGAAATTGTTCCTAAAACTATATACAAAAATTATAAGTGTTGCGTAATCCACACTGGCAATTTACCTAAGGCGAGAGGAGGAAGTCCTCTGCAAAATCAAATATTAGAGGGCGTGACCGACACCCAAGTAAATATTATTGAAATGTCAGGTGAGATAGATGCTGGCGGGATATATTGCTCTGCTCCTATTTCTTTACAAGGGAGTATTACTGATATATGGCTTTCAATAGCTGATGTAACCTCTAATTTAATAAACTTTTGTATGTCTGCAAACCCGAAAGCGGCTCCACAAAGGGGGAAGTCCCAAACATATAAACGCATTAAAAATAATAGTGTTAACTTTAATATTGAAAAGCCACTTTCCTTCGTTTATGATCAGATTAGAATGGTGGATGATGATTTTTATCCTAAATGCCATTTGGACATCAATGGTTTTAGGTTAGAGTTTAGCAGGGCAAAACTGAAAACAGATAAAATTTTAGCCGATGTTACAATTACCAAAAAATAGCGACATATTAATTTTAGCTGCTCATCCCGATGATGAAACATTAGGGTGTGGCGCTACTGCGGCTAAACTCTCAGAGGAAGGTCACAATATCCACTTAATGACATTCACTGACGGGGTTGATGCCAGAGACGAAAAAGGAAAGGAAAACAGAAACAACAGGCTGGGCCGTATCTCCGAGATACTAGGAATTAATTCGTTTAATCATGGAGATTTTCCCGATAACAGCATGGACGTTGTTCCCTTGTTAAAACTTTGCAAATACATAGAAAATCACTGTCCTTTTGCACCTGATTTAATTTTTACCCACCACCCCGATTGTCTTAATATAGATCATGAAATGGTTTACCGAGCCACTTTAACCGCCTTTAGGCCGCAGTTTGGGTTAAGACAAACAATTTTGTCTTATTTTGTCCCGTCTTCAACCGATTACAATCCTCAGGCTAACTTTAACGGGAATGTCTATGTTGACATCAAAGGCTATGTGGATAAAAAGCTAAAAGCGTTATCGGTTTATGACGAAGAGATGAGAGAACACCCTCACAGCAGAAGCTACACTAATGTAAAAAATTTGTCTTCTACATGGGGAAGCGAAGTCGGCTTAGAGTCTGCTGAGAAATTTCAACTAATAAGATCTGTTTCTTAAAATGATAGAAGGCAAGAAAGTAAATTTAACTAAAGTTGACAGAGAGAATATCGAACAACTTAGGGAATGGAGAAACAACCCGTTGTTGAGAAAATATTTTAGAGAACACCGAGAGATCAACAAAGATAATCAATCTTGTTGGTATGAAAGCAAGGTGTTGGGAGATCCTAATCAATATAACTTTGAAATAAGGGCCAACAAAAACTCTGAACTAATCGGGCATTGCGGCCTTTATTATATTAATTGGATTAGCAGGACTGCTGAGTTTGGCATTTATATTGGAGATAGAGCCTATAGAAATGGAGGTTATGGTTCGGACACCCTTAGAACTTTAATTGGTTATGGATTTAAAGATTTAAATTTAAATAGAATTTGGTGCGAAGTTTACGACAACAATAAATCCATTGAAGTATATAAGCATATTGGCTTTAAATACGAGGGCACATTAAGACAAAACTATTACAACGAAGGCCGCTATTGGGATGCTCATGTTCTCGGTATGCTGAAAAGTGAATATGAATCAATCTCTTAAAGACAGCAAAGTATTAATTGTAGGGACTTCCAGTTCGGTAGCCCAATACGATAAAAAATTCCTCCAAGAAAAACGAGAAAACGGATATAAGATATTATCTTATTCTGGCAACTCTCTTATTTATTTATACGACATTGGATTTAAGCCTGATTTTTTCATTTTTTTCGACCCTTTTGCCTATACTATTGGAATAGGAAATATGGGGGAGCGATGCAAAGATTGGCTAAAGGAAACGACATATATAGGGTATGAAAACAGCTCCTTTGAGTCTTTGTTGGCTACTAATAAATTCTTAAACGGAAGCGAAAGTTTTGGATTCACTGATTTTTTAAGAAACGACTCTTTGGTTAACCTCTATAAAGACAATCCTCCTTCAGAAATCTTTAAAGAGTGTTTGTGTGAAAATCCCACAACCGTAAATTTTGATCAGATAGAAAATTTAAACTTGTCAGACAGGCTTTACATGATAAGAAACTATGGTAATGAATTAGACAAATTTACCTATTATCTTCTGCCAGTAATTTTTAATTTCTTCAAAAACCTTTCGACTTTAGAGTGTTTGGGTTTTGGGACATTTGGGTTCGACCGATACAGGGGAACATCAGGGTCTTATTCCGAATATGTAAGAGCATATGATCAAATCTTACCTCATTTGAATAATGTCAAAATAAACCAAAATGTTGACATTAAATTAGAGGATGATAGTTATTTCAAAAAAGTCGAAACTCTCTTTTCTAAAGATATTTCATGAAAAAAATAATTATAACAGGGGTGACAGGTCAAGATGGTAGCCATATGGCAGACTATTTACTCCAGAATACAGAGCACACCGTCATTGGTGGAGTAAGAAGGTTAAGTGTTGAAAACCACAAGAACATCAAGCATTTAGAAAAAAACCCTCGTTTTTATCTTATTGATTTAGATGTAACGGATGCTCATAACACTGATAATGTAATTTCTAGGGAAAAACCCGATTATTTTATTAATTTTGCTGCGAATTCTTTTGTGGGCAGCAGTTGGGATATGCCTGTAAATCACATGCAGACTAATTGCATGGCGGTTCTCTACCAGTTAGAAGCGCTTCGAAAGCATACCCCTCACTGCCGTTATTACAACGCAGGTAGCTCTGAGGAGTTTGGGAACGTTGTGACGACTCCGCAAGCAGAAGATCATCCCTTGCGCCCCAGAAGCCCATATGGAGCCTCTAAATGCGCTGCCCGACATTTGGTAAAAGTTTACCGAGACTCTTACAAACTTTACGCGGTTCAGGGTTGGTTATTTAATCACGAAGGTGTTCGCAGAGGGGAAGAATTTGTTACTAGGAAGATCACAAAAAATGTCGCCAAAATTTTAGCACAATATGAAACGGGCAAAGTTGTGGTCCCGATGCAATTAGGCAATTTAGACGCGAAGAGGGACTGGAGCGATGCGGAAGATTTTATTAGAGGCGTCTGGTTGATGTTAAATCAAGATAGAGAAAACCCGAAGGACTACGTTCTTTCCTCTAATGAAACACACACTATAAGAGAATTTATTGAGGAAGCTTTTAATTTTGTAGGTTTCCACAGAAACGCTTGTGAATGGAAAGGGGAAGGTCTTGAAGAAAAATACATGCACGGTCGAGATTGTTTTGTGGAAATTAATTCAGATTTTTATAGGCCAGCAGAGGTTGACTTGCTTTTGGGCGACTCAACAAAAGCGCGTGATGAGCTTGGGTGGAAACCAAAAACCACATTTATCCAGCTTATCAAAAAAATGGTTGACAAGGATGTGGCGTCAGTTATTACTGGGTAGTGCCGAAGTCTAAAGGCCCGAATAAACGGGATATCATTTTTCGTCTTATAGAAGTTCCCGACAAAGGGAGGCGACCATTTTTCGCGAGGGAAATGAAGTTGCTTAACGATCTTTGTGATCGCTATTCTTTGGAGTTTATGAATATTGTAAACTTTGGGAAAAAGTTTGATTCTCTGGCTTATCTTGTTAGCCCGAAACTTAAGAACTCTCTTGATGAAAAGTTTAGAGCCTTCAATTTTAAGGTTGATTTATCCAAGTATGAAACCTATGATATAGGGGAAAAAATAGGTGACGATGCGGTCATTTCACAAACCCCCAAAACAGTAAAAGATTTTTTAGATGAGTAAAGAGATTCAACCACAAGAACTTCTTGGCAATTATTTGAAAGCGCACAAGGAAGATCACTATAATTTCGAAGATAGCATAGATTATAAAATCTCCAGCGGCTCTCTTCAATTTGACATGCATCTGGAGGGTGGCTTTGGGCCTGGGTTGCATCGTTTCACAGGAGTCAACGAAGGCGGCAAAACTTCAGAGTCTTTACAGGTTATGAAAAACTTTCTTAAGGGACTCCCCAAATCACGGGGGCTATATGTAAAAGCGGAAGGACGATTAGGGCCAGAGGTTCAAAAGCGCTCTGGTGTTAAGTTTGTTTTTTCTCCTGAAGAGTGGGTAGACGGAACTTGTTTTGTTTTTGAAAGCAATATTTATGAAACAGTAATGGGACTAATACGACAACTCATTACTAATAACGAGGACAAGGTTAAATATTGTTTTATTTTAGATTCTGTGGACGGTTTAATCCGCAAAGATGACCTAGACAAAAACTTCGAAGAGAGCACTAAAGTCGCTGGGGGTGCGGTTGTTGCCTCTAATTTCTGCAAAAAAACGAGCACCGCTCTGGGCAAGCGAGGGCACATGGCTATCTTCATTAGTCAAGTCCGTGCGGACATTAAACTCGACCCTTATTCCAAGGCTCCTGTTCGCCAAACCACAGCTACAGGGGGGAACGCTCTCTTGCATTTTGCGAACAACATTTTAGAGTTCGAACCTCGCTTTAAAGGAGATTTAATTTTGAAAAACCCTTCCGTCAAAACAATGGATGCGAAGAAGAATCCAATTATTGGACACCATGCCAAGGTTACTATTAAAAAATCCGCTCACGAAAACACCAACACAACCCTTTCTTATCCTATTCGTTATGGGCGCATAGACGGCAACTCAATATGGGTGGAGAAGGAAATCGTAGATCTCCTCTATGCGTGGGAATTTGTGGAAAAGAAAGGCGCGTGGATTAAGCCTAGCGATGACTTTAAAGAGTTAGTTGACTCCAAAGGATTTGGTTTTCCTGATAAAATTCAGGGCGATAACAATCTCTTTAAAACTATAGAAGATAACAAAGAATTGTCTGCATTTCTAATAGACTATTTCAAGGAACAGATAAATGCATGAAGTTTATTGACTCATATGGCAAACAGAGAAATCTAAAGAACGCAAAGAAGTATTTAATAGATTGGGACAAGCCTAGCCGCAGCAAGTTCCAAACCCAAGTTAAAAGGTTTCTAAGAAGGTATTGGAAGAATGATATTGTGTTCGAAGAGTTTAGGGTCGTAGGCACTCGCCTTACCTTAGACTTTTATAATGCCAATAAAAAGATAGCAGTTGAAGTTCAAGGGGCACAGCACACAAAATTTGTTAAGTTTTTCCATAAAAATCGTTTCAAGTATAGAGAGCAACTCAAAAGGGATGAAAAAAAGCTCGACTTTTGTAAAGCTAATGATATAAAGTTGGCAGAAGTTTATCCACAGGACAAAATAGTAGCCTCATTATTTAAAAAACAGGATATTTATTTATGAATTTAGAAGAAAATGACGAATTCTCTATCCCGTCTGAGATGGTAGAAAAAATTTACGAGCTGTCAGGGGGCGTGGATAAATATAAAGGTGTGATATTGGCGGTTTCTTCTGAAAATGGCAAACCTTTAATATATTGTAAATTTGATTGTGGGATGACTGAGTTTGCTTTGACTAAAGCTCTTGAAAACCACTTTACATCCCCTCTTGAAAGAAGGGAAGAAGACCGATGATTTATAACTTTGAACTAGAAAAGCAGCTATTGGCGGGTTTGATTAAAGAGCCTGACACTTTAGCAGAAATATCCAATTTTATTGGCACTTCTGATTTTTACTCCAAGCAAAGCTCTTTGCACTCAGCCATTTTCAGGATTGTTAAACAAGCTATAGATGCAGGAGACGAGGTAGACGAAGTTATTATAGCTCAAAGGGTTAACGACGTAGGGTTGTCATTCGAAGATAATTTAAACCCCTCGGATTATATTAAATCCTTAGCTCTCAGAAAAGTCCCCAAAGGCAACACCCTCAAAACAGCTAAGGAATTAAAAAAATATTCAATTAGGCGTGAAATCTTGGATTCTTCTCAAGATATCGCCAAAAAGATGAAAAACATGGCTCCTGAGGCGTCCTATAGAGCCATTATAGAAGCCGCTGATTCCGCATACAATTCCCGCATTAACCTCTACGAGATGGGCAATGACACGCCTGAAAATATTTATGAGGAAATGGAGGCTCTTATAGAAGAGCGCGGCAACAATCCCGTTACAGAGTTCGGGATGATGGGTCCGCACCCTAAAGTCAACGAAATTTACGGCTCATTGCTCCGCGCAGGAAATATTACCGTTATAGTAGCCAGATCGGGAGTTGGTAAAACAAATTTCTGCATGGATTACAGCACGAAGGTGAGTCTTAAGTATGATGTCCCAGTTTTGCATTTTGATAACGGCGAGATGAGCAAAGAAGAGCTTATTATGCGCCAGTGCGCTGCCCTTTCAGGGGTTTCCATGCATCTACTGGAGAGTGGTAAATGGAGGCAAGCTGGCGAGAAAGTGGTAGATAAAGTCCGCTCGGTTTGGCCAGTGGTTAAAAACTTAAAATTTTATTATTATAATGTGGGAGGAATGGACGTAGACTCTATGGTCAACACTCTTAAAAGATTTTATTATTCCAAGGTAGGTCGAGGCAAATCAATGGTATTTTCCTTTGATTACATTAAAACCACCTCAGAAAATATCGCCAACAAGTCAGAGTGGCAGGTAGTGGGGGAGATGGTGGACAAGTTTAAGAAGTGTGTGCAGAAGGAAATTCTTCATGACGGTAATCCCGTTATTCCTATGATCACTTCTGTCCAGTCCAACAGATACGGCATCACCAATAACAGAAACTCTCAAAACATTGTAGATGACGAGTCTATTGTTTCTCTTTCAGATCGCATTACCCAATTCTGTTCCCACATGTTTATTTTGCGGAACAAGACCACTGATGAGATAGAGACTGAAGGGGGTAGATTTGGCACTCATAAGCTGATTAACGTCAAATCTCGACATTTAGGAAGTGATATTGCTGGTGCTATTGAACCAGTTAGGATTGGAGACGCGCTGCGTAAAAATTCTATAAACTTAGAATTTAATAACTTTAATATCGCGGAAAGGGGAGACTTGAGAGATATCGCTAGAATGCTAGATGGCGAAGAAGATTTAGATGGTGATGGAGTCCAACAAACAATCCCAGATTTCGATGAGTTCTGAAGACTTCCAAGGTGTTTTGGAGTCGATAGGATACAATCTAATTGACTGCGGGGACCATTGGAGAACACAAGCTCTATATCGAGATGGCGACAACAAAACTGCTGTAAAAATTTATAAGAATACAGGAGTATGGATGGACTTTGTAGAGAACAAAGGGTCGATGCCTTTTGAAGCATTGATCCGCTTAACAGTCAAAGACGACAAACAAGTAAAAGAGATCATTGGTGACACCAAACTAGAAACCTCTACGCTTTACTCCCCTAAAGAAACAATAGAAATGGAAAAAATTTACCCCCCATCTTCCTTAGACCGACTTTTCCCAAATTATCATTTTTATGAGAAAAGGGGTATTTCTAAGCAGACACAGCAAGCCTTCCAAGCTGGCTTGGCTGGGGTGGGTAAAATGTATAGAAGGATGGTTTTTCCTGTTTTCAACGAACACGATCAGATAATTGGCTTTTCTGGCAGGAAAGTGGACTCAAATAACGATTACCCCAAGTGGAAACACATCGGGAGGCGCAACAACTGGGTTTATCCCGCTTACAATAAAAAGACAGGTGTAGACGAAGAAATAACAGCCCAAGAGCAAGTGGTTCTAGTAGAAAGCATAGGAGATGCAATGGCATTATATGAACAAGGTATTAAAAACGTTTTGGTTATTTTTGGTCTCTCTGTTAACAATAATATCGTTAACTATCTTAGTGGTAAGCCTATTAATCATATTTTTATTTCGACTAACAATGACGCGGCTAGTCAAGAAAATAGGGGCTTTATTGCGGCCATCAAAAGCTTCATAAAGCTTTCTAAGTATTTCGACCTAGACAGGTTGACTGTAAAATTCCCCCCGAAACCCTATAATGATTTTGGTGACGCTCATTTGTCGGAATACGACCTTACTGCTTGGCTTGGCAAAGACATAGATAAAGCTGCACAACTAGATTACATCTTAGAGTTTGTTAGAAACAACCCATCTTGCTTCACTAAGAAAGAAATAAAAACATCCTTAATACTTAGTGATGCCTGAACTCCAAACGCCGTTATCTGCTAGTAGAATAAAAACGGCGCAGTCGTGTTCGTGGCTCTATTGGTGCAAGTATAAGTTAAAGCTGCCCGATAAAAGCAATGATGGAGCCCGAAGAGGCTCCATTTGCCATTTAGTTTTTGAAGTGCTTGGGGCAAAGGGAAGGAAGAAATATTATAATAAAATAATAAAAAGTCAAGATGTTTTTGCTGTCCCTTCGATAGAGCGATTAATTCTTAAACATGCTACTAGAGAGGGTATAGATGACCCTGAGAATGTAGAGCTAATGAAAGACATGATCTTCAATGGTCTTTCGTATGATTTTTTTGGCTGTGATCTAGGAAAGCCCACAGAGGAATACTCAGAGAAGGATTTTGATATCATAAAAAATGATGGCAATATAAAATACAAAATAAGAGGCTTTATAGATAAGTTATTTTTGTATAAAAAAAAGAAATTTGCTATCATACGAGACTTCAAGACGAGCAAAGAAGTTTTTAAAGGTAAAGACCAAACCGACAACCTGCAAGACCTTATGTATAGCCTTGCGGTTAAAAACCTGTTCCCCGAGTATTCTGAGAGAGTTAGCGAATTTCTCTTCCTTAAGTTCGACCTAGACCCCGATGCAGCAAAATCAGGTGTTGTCCGCATGAAGGCCCTTGACGAGAACGAGCTAGAGGGTTTTGAAATGCAGTTATCTGAAATACAAAAATATTTAGACAACTTTTCTGAAAAAGATGCCAAGAAAAACTATGCCGCTCATCAAGGTTTTCCCAAAGACAACTCCTTTAGCGGAAAACTTCTATGTGGATTTGCGACAAAGAAAGGAGAACTAAAGTTGGATGGCAGTCCCAAATGGCATTGCCCCATGAAGTTTGATTTCTTTTATTATCAAGTCACAAATTCAGAAGGAAAATTTGTGGCCTCATATTTTGAAGATGAGTTTTCCGAGGACTTGGTGCCTGAGGATTGCAGCTACGAAATGATGTATTATCAGGGTTGTCCCGCACATTCTTCTTGACCTTTCAAGGAAAAGGTCCAATATACAGGAGATGACTCCAGTATTCAAGTCAACCTACTCTATAGGGAAGAGCATTCTAACTCTCGATAAGGAAGAGACAGAGGGCGGTCCAGATAGTATAATTGAAATATGCAAAGAAAACTCCATCAAGTCTCTTGTTCTTGTGGAAGATTCAATGACAGGATTTGTTACTGCCCACAATCGCTGCAAAGAGGCTGGTATTGATCTAGTCTTCGGCTTGAGAATTACCTGCTGCAATGATACTTATGAAGACGATGATTCTGATCACAAGATTATAATTTTTGCTAAGAACGATGAGGGTTGCCGTTTACTCTACCGAATTTATTCATACGCTTACACAGGACAAAACGGTAAAGTAGATTTTGGGTTTCTGTTCGGTATTTGGGACGACAATATTGAATTAGTTATTCCTTTTTATGATTCTTTTATATATAATAATAACTTTCACTTTAAAAAGTGTGTCCCCGATTTTTCCACAATACTCCCGACTTTTTGGCTGGAAGCGAACGACTTACCCTTCGATGGCTTGTTAGCTGAGAAGGTATTAAAGTTTGCCCAAGGAATGATGAGGCCAGTTAAGCGGGTAAAAACTATTCTATATAAAAACAGAGACGATGCTGAAGCTCTTCAAACTTACAAGATTCTCTGTAACCGAAATTTTGGCCGAGCCGCCTCTTTAAGTAGTCCTAACCTTAATCACTTCGGCAGTAAGGAGTTCTGCCTTGAATCTTATTTGCAATATGAATGAGTCATTACTTAGATTTAACAAAAAGCAAAGATATCTTGTTTTTGACACTGAGACGGAGGGGCTGAATTTAGTTACCTCTAGGCCGTGGCAAATCGCTTGGTTGGTAGTGGAGGGAGATACAATTCTTTCCCGTCATGACAAGTTTATAGATTGGCCTGACTTAAACGTTTCTGAAGGTGCAGCCAAAGTCACAGGCTTTTCTCGCAAAGAGTATGAAAAGAAAGCTGAAGCTCCCGACCAAGTGTGGTGCCAATTTTCTGCCCAACTTTATAATGAAGACAACTTAGTTATCGGGCAAAACCTTTTAGGTTTTGATGTTTACATAATTAATGTGTGGCGCAAATTGATGGGTATGCAAAGTGATTACTCTTTTGTAAACCGAATCATAGATACTAAATCCTTGGCGACAGCTATTGCTAAACAAATCCCCGTAGAGAAGCAGAACTTTCTACCTTGGCAGTATAGGTTGCTGAACTACAGAGAAAGAGGCTTAAAAACCTCTCAAGCCACCCTTCTAAAAAAATACAGCATCCCCCACGATCCGAAGAGGCTCCACGATGCCCTTTATGATATTGAAATGAATTTTAAAGTTTTTCGTAAGCAACTTTTTGAGCTGGAGATATGAATTCCACTAAATATACAGGCTATAAAACCCCCTTTCCTGTAGGGGTTAAGCTGCCAAAAATCAAAATCGAAAAAAAATATTACGAAGAAGTCTCTTGCGTAGACCTGGAAGATAACTTCCAATTCCTTAGAAAGCTGTGTTTTAAAAAGGTCAAAGAAAAAGGTATAGACCAACAGGACAATGCTCAAATCTATTATGACCGTATTAAAGAAGAGTTGGCGATCTTCCAAGACTTAGGGTTTGTTGATTATATTCTTCTGAACTGGGACATCCTTAACTATTGCAAGGAAAACGATATCCCCACGGGTGCGGGTCGCGGCAGTGCGGCGGGGTCTCTAGTTTTGTATGTTATAGGAGTCACTAACATTGACCCTATCGAGCATGATTTATTTTTTGAGCGCTTTGTGTCTAAGAGCAGAGCCAAAAAGATAGAACATGAAGGTGAAACTTATTTAGACGGCAGCTTGCTCGCTGATGTAGATAATGACATCTCTTATGATCGACGCGCCGAGGTCATTAAATATATTGAGAAAAAATTCGAAGGGCGAACTTCCAAGATTCTCACTTTAAACACTTTAAGCAGTAAGCTCTGCATGAAAGAGTGTGGTAAAATAGTTGAAGAATTAAGCGAGGGAGAGGTGAACCAAATCAGTGATACAATTCCCAAACACTTTGGGATAGTCGCCAAGCTAGACACAGCCTATGAGGAAAGTGAGACTTTTAAGGCTTATGCTGATAAATACCCCAAAGTCTTTAGGATAGCGCAGAAGCTCCAAGGACTAAACAAAAATACAGGGGTTCACCCTTCAGGTATTTGCATTTCTTATTATGATTTAGATGATATCATGCCGTTACAAACCACTAATGACGGGGCGTTGGTTTCTGGTTATGACATGAATGATGTGGCTAGCCTAAGCGTTAAGTTTGATATCCTTGGTTTAAGGACTTTATCTGTAGTTCATGATGTCTGTAAGCAAATAGGGATAGATGCCTCTGAGATCGACCCCCATCACCATTCCATCTATGCAGCCTTGTCTTGTCTGCGGTCTCCGCAAGGGCTTTTTCAGATCGAAGCAGACACTAACTTCAAGGTATGCCAACAAATAGCTCCACGCGATCTTGAGCAACTTTCTGCGGTGGTCGCTATTGCTAGACCTGGGGCACTAGACTTTAAGGATAGATATGCAGAATATGCGCGAACAGGTGAATCTCAGTCGGTTCATGAATTTTTTGATGACATTCTTAGTTATACGGGTGGCATCCCCTTGTATCAGGAGCAGTTAATGAAAATGGCTGTTAAAGTAGGATTCAGTCTGGATGAATCCGAGCAGCTTCGACGCATCGTGGGCAAGAAAAAGGTGGATCAAATGCCAGCGTGGAAAGCGAAGATCGAAGAGAAGATAGAAAAGAATAATCTCGATCCAGCCATCGGAGACGTTTTATGGAGCGTGGCAGAAGACTCTGCTAATTACTCTTTTAACAAATCTCACTCTATTAGTTACGCTTATCTTGCAGCTTGCACGGTGTATCTTAAATTTAACTACCCCAAGGAGTTCTTTTTAAGTCTTTTAAAATACACTAAATATGAGCCTAATTCTCATGAAGAGATAGCTAAAATTACCCAAGAATTAGGTAATTTTGGCATAAAGCTTTTACCTCCCGATCTTAATAAGTCTGATATTGATTTTAAGATTGAAGAAGACAACATAAGATATGGCCTTAATTCTATCAAAGGCGTTTCCACCAAGGTTTTGGAGTCTTTATTAGAATTTAGAGAGGACTCGTTTGCTAACAAGTATGAAGTATTTTTATCCGCGAAGCAAGCTGGGTTAAACATAGGGACTCTCTCTGCCTTAATACAAGCAGGACTTCTTGATTCATTTGTTTCTAGCAATCGGTGTCGATTAGTTTTAGAGGCTCAAACTTTTAACATTCTTACTGACCGAGAGAAGAGAAACCTGATTGCGTTAGGCCCTAAATACGACTACGACATTATCACAGCCATTCATGAGGCTAGGAAAGAGGAGATGGTGGGCGATGACAACCGCCAAATGTTTACAGAGAAGCGTTTCGGGACATTCCGCAAAAAATTTAATCCATATAAAGAAATATATGAGATGAATTCAAAACACATCAAATATGCTAATTGGTATTTTGAAGAGAAACTTCTGGGCTATAGCTACTCTCACAACATAAGGCAGGTTTTTAGTTACGAAGATGATTTTCACTCATCTGCGGTCGTGAGAGATTTACCTGATAGAGCAAACGTTAAGTTTGTGGGTATTCTGACTGACATTATCCGCAGGACTAGTAGAAATGGCAACAAATATGCCCGTCTGGACTTGCAAGACGAAGCGGGAAAAGTAGATGGTTTATTTCTTGACAGTCAACGCGCACCGCGCCTCACTAATTATCTAGATTCTGGTAAGAAATTACCCAAAAAAGGGGAAATTATGATAATTTATGGCTCAAAGGGTGATGATGTTGTTTTTGTTGACAAACTCTTTCCATTAAAGGATAAAATCTACATGAAGTTATCTGAACTTAAATAGTGTAATTAATTATGATGGGTCTAACTGATTTCAATTTAACACCAAAAGCAAAAAAAGGGTTAAAAGACGCCAAAAAATTCGCAGAAGCCAACGGACACGCGCTTGTAACTACCGAGCACCTAATTTACGGGTGCTTAGTTAATTTATCAGATAGCTGTGCCTTAAAACTTAAAGGATATGGGGTTCCTCTTGAACAAAAGGAATTTGTTAAAATCTTCAAAGATTACGCCTCTAAAAATACAAAGATTTTTGAATCTACAAAGGGGCAAGGAGGCTGGCACGAAGATGTTAACGAAGTAATTCTTTTCGCCAAAGAGTTTTCCGACCAGTTTGACAGTTACTTTATTGGTGTTGAGCACATTTTGTATGTGATTTTAGACATGGAAGGCCCGTTTATCGCGCATTTGCGGGAAAACGCCATTGATCCCCTTCACGCAAAAGATGTAATAGAAACTCATGTTTTAGAAAGTAGCATCCCCCCCACAGACCAAATAAAAAATATTTTACAGATTCAGGGTAAAAGAAATTTTTCCCTCCAAGAAGAGGAGCAGCGCCCCGTAAGCCACTTAAGCAAGTATTGCATCAATCTTAATGAACGCTTTCTAGATAAACAATCCTCTAAAATTTCAGGTAGAGACGATGAGACTAACGAACTAATAGAAATCCTCTCCAAAAAAAATAAAAGTAACGCTATTTTGGTCGGGGAGGCTGGAGTCGGTAAAACTGCGATTGTGGAGGGGTTAGCCCAACGTATAGTTTCCCAAACGGTGCCTCCCCACATGTCCCTAATGCAAATCTGTGGGGTTGATATCAGCGCTATGGTTGCTGGCACTAAATACAGGGGAGAGTTTGAGGAGAGATTCAAGTCCCTTATCTCAGAAGCAGAAAAAGAACCTAATATAATTTTATTTTTTGACGAAATACACACAATCATCGGAGCGGGTAATTCGGAAGGGGCCGTAGACGCATCTAATATGTTAAAACCTGCTTTAGCAAGGGGCGACATAAAATGCATAGGCGCTACTACCTCCCAAGAGTATAAGAAGTTTTTTGAGAAGGATACAGCCATGAAAAGAAGGTTTGACAAAATCGTGGTGGAGGAACCTTCCAAAGCAGATACTAAAAAAATAGTAATGGAGGCTCTTCCTTTTTATGAGGATTTTCACCACGTTGATTACAAAGAAGAAGATATCGACACCATCCTAGATCTGGCTGAAAAATTTTTAAGCAATAAAAGGTTTCCCGATAAAGCTTTTGATTTAGTGGATCAAATCGGAGCGAGGACTAGAATCAAGTATGTCCCCGTTTCCTCTCAAATGGCTTCTGCGAGGAAAAAATTCTGTGACTTCTTAGTCAAGAACGGGGAGGACAAAGAATTAAATGAGGAACAATTTACCGTTCTCTTAAAAGATTACCTGCAAGAACTCGCGGCGAGCGGGAAACCAAAAGGACGTAAGCAAAAAATACGACAGAAGGATATAATCGCTGTCTTTACTGAAAAAACAGGCTTGTCGCCCAAGACTATTGCTAAAAACAATTCAGCGTTTATCAATTTCCCCAAACACATGAATAGTGAGATATTTGGTCAAGAAGAGAATATCGAGACCATCCATAATGCTTTGTCTTGCGCTAAAGCGGGGCTGAATGACCCCCAGAAACCACTTTCTAACTTTTTGTTTATAGGGGGCACCAGTGTAGGTAAAACTTTCACTGCTAAGAAAATAGCTAAATATTTTTATGGCAATGAAAAGTCCTTTTTACAACTTAACATGAGCGAATACCAAGATAAAACAGCTATCTCTAAGCTTATAGGAGCCAACGCAGGTTATGTGGGTTACGAGGACGGAGGACTTTTGACAGAGTTTGTTCGTAATAACCCCAACTGTGTCGTTCTATTTGATGAGGTGGAAAAATGCGACCCTAAAATCTTGGACTTATTACTACATATTTTGGATGAAGGTTATGCCACAGACAACTTAAATAGAGAAATTGATTTTCGAAGAACAGTTATTGTTATGACCTCTAATATTGGTCACAGCGAAAAATCTAAACGAAGTATGGGATTCGTTCCTACCCAAGAAACAGACTCGGACATTTACAAAAAATCTCTAGAAAAGCATTTGCGTCCTGAATTACTAGCCCGATTAGACGAAATACTTTTCTTTAACGAGTTAAATGATAGCCACCTTCTTAAGATTATTAACCAAGAACTTAAGCATATTGCGACTCGTCTCTTAGATAGAGGTATCGAACTAAGCTATAACTCCAGTGTAAAAAAACTTATTTTTAATAAAGCGAAAAGGAAAAACAGTCATGCTAGGCAGATTAAAAACCTAGTTAAAAGCACTATTCAAGTTCCTCTGTCTGAGTTTATTGTAAAAAATCGCAAAATAGAGAAAATTTCTCTTAAAGTAGTTGACAAATCGCTAGCATTTATATAATATACCCATATGAAACGAGTAAACACTAGAGTCATGAGAGCGATCCGCAACACCAAAGGTAGGTTTTTCGGTCTCTACACTTCGCAGGGTGAAACCTTGAATGCCCAGCTGTCAGGAGAAACCGATAACTACGTTAAGGTCTATGATCGCAATGCTCGCGAAGATCGCACTTTTGCTAAGACCAGCATTTGTGGGGTGCGTATCGCAGAACAAAATTTCGGCAAGGTATTTTAACCTCTGTCATACCTTACCGATATAAGAAGAAGTTGTTGCATCCTTCTTCTAAGAGTCAACCCCCTTGAAAAAGGGGGTTGATTTATTATTATAAGTAGTGAAACTCTCTTCTTTATTTAAAGACAAGGCTTATGCCTTTGCTCAGTCAGGCGACCCTGAAGACGATTGTAAGTTCGCTACAGCTCTTCTCAAAAAAACCAACCCTGAACTTAACATAAAACATCTCGCCCTGTGGTCAGTCACGGATTATTACGATGTTTTCATGATTTTAACTGCTAATCAAGAGCTTTTAAAATTAAAAATTTCTTTAAGTGATCCCGATCACGTTTTGGAAAAAGAAAGTGTTGTTTTAAGAAGAAGCCATTGTCCTGCTCTCCCTATTTTGGTGGATTACGGAACAAGCAAAATAGGAGAAGAGGTTACTTATTTGTTGGCGCGTGTTCCTGCGGGAGAAAACGTGAGAAGTCAGGGCAGATCATGCTTAATAAATAATTTAGATTTATTTCTTAAGAGTTATTGGGTGTTTGCTAAAAGCCACAACGTTAAACCCACTTATAAAAAAGTCATAACTTATTTTACAAAAAATTTAATACCTCAGAATGTTTTAGGAAAAGAGTCTCTGGAGGCTTTAGAAGATTATACTGATTCTGATTTGTGCGAAAAATTTCTCTTAGATCTCCGTGCAGATATTCTATCTCGCTTTAAAGACATACAGAAAAAACTAAACAAAAAATGTCATGCGGCCTTGTCCCTTGATTCAATTTTTTATTATGGTGGGGGTTTTTATTTTGATGAACTGCATAATGTTTGTATGGGTCATCCTTATATAGACTTTTGTGATATGGTGATTGAATCAGGCAGTCCTCCCGAAAATGATATTTATTTATGGAAACAATTTTGTGACAGCGGCTCTTTCCCGCAGGACAGAGATCTGTATGATAAGATTTATCAACTATGCCTAAGAAAAAAGCTCGCTGATTTATTAATTTCATACATCAAAGAGGTTTATGTTTATGATTCTTTTCGATACGAAGAAATCTTCCATGTAGCTGATAGCTTTTCCCATGCCTATACTCGATTCCAAGAGATAGAATCTTTCTCAGAAAACAAAGATTTCATCATGAAAACGATTTGCGAGCCTATTTTTGGTGTAAAAGCATAGGTATGCCCCTCCCCTCTCCAAGAGACAAAGAGAAACGTTCTGACTTTATGAACAGATGTATGCTTGATCTTGCGGGTAAAGAGGAGTTTAAGGACAACAAACAAAGAGCCGCTGTCTGCTATTCTCAGTTTAAGAAAGGGGCCAGTAAAGCCTCTGCAATAGTTGACGATGATGATGAGACTTTTTATTGTTTTTTAAAGGAGCCAAACAAATAACCAAAGAAAAATGCCCGAAAACAAAGAAACCAAATCAATTGACAGCAAGTTCTTAATCTCTTTAGGTATCGGGCTTGCTGTTCAAGCAGCGGGAATTGTATGGTGGGCTAGCAACTTACAAAGTTCTGTGCAGCATAACGATTACCAGCTCCAGATGTTAAAAAAGGATGTCGATGCTCACGCAATTTTTGTCCGCGACTGGCCAGCTGGCAAATGGGGTAGCGGAAGTCTCCCAGATGACGTAAAACAAAATTTAAAAATTTCGATGCTAGAGCTTGATGTGGAGAAGATTATGGAAAAGCTGTATAACGGCAGTCACTCTCCCCCTCCACAAGCCTCCAAAAATAATTGAATTTCATTCTGTGATACATACAATCTTACATGATTGTTCAGTATTATAAGCCTAATTCCAAGAACACGGGATGCGCCTTCAGTTTCGATATTGGAGCTAACAATAAAAACCAAGAGCCCTGTGTCTACGTCAGGGCGGTAAAGCAATATTCTTGGGATAGCTCTAAGAGGAGTGGTTCTTTTTCAGGTAATGCTAAAGATCCAGAAAAATCTATTTCTATTAAATTAAATGAGATTGAGGTGGGAGGACTTATAAATGCAGTCACTAACTATAAGGAATTTTCTGCCTTTCATTCCTACGAGGACAACAAAACAAGTATTTCCTTTAAGCCTTATACCAAAAAAGATGGCACAGAGGCTTTTTCTTTTGGGGTAACTCGTAATTCTAGCAACAAATTCGGCATCGGAGTAGAGATGTCGGAGGCTTATGGGTTATCGGAGTTTTGCAAATTCTTTCTCCAAGAGCTTTATCTCTACCGACTCCAA